>Ga0154525_122_pt4 | contig 49270 bp, 44 predicted proteins | sample RifGroE2_FD_105668 | JGI IMG/M metagenome (GOLD analysis project Ga0154525, IMG submission 105668) | Firmicutes bacterium GWE2_51_13
CCAGGAAGACACCGCCCAGCAGCTTCAACAATTGATGTATCAAGTCGTCTACGACCAAAAAGGCACGGGACGTTTCTATCAGATCCCCGAAGTCAACTCCATCGCGAAGACGGGGACGGCGCAGATCGCCGTCAACGGATCCTACGAAGCGGACTACAATCTCTTCTCGGTCGCATTGGCGATCCCCGCGGAAAACCCGAAAATCATGATCTATTACGCGTTTGAAGCGGAATATGCCCGTAACGTACACAGCACCACCTCGCCGCTTCAGCAGTTGATGCGTAAAATCACGTTGGCTTATGGATTCACCAAACCGACGACCGACCCGGACGACAACGACAAACCCAAGGTGTTCATGACAAGCGTCCCGTTTTTGACCAACCATAGCCTTGGTTACGCCGATGCGAAATGTACGATCGCCGCGTTGAATTGCATGACGATCGGTAACGGGAAAAGCGTCGTCGCCCAATACCCGCTTACAGATACGCAAGTGCTTAGCGACCAGCGCGTCCTTTTACTGACGTCGCAGGAGAACATCCTGATGCCGGATATGACGGGTTGGAGCCGCCGCGACGTCCTCGCGTTCTTCGCGCTGACCCATGTCCCAGTGACCATCAACGGGGAAGGCAACGTTTCGTCCCAGTCGGTAGCCGTCAATACCGCGCTCGATGCGTCCGTCATGGTCGAAATCACTTTAAAATGACCATTCTTTGAAATGAAGCATGATATAATAATCAAGCAAAAGGGAGGATGAACCATGAAACCGATCTTGGCGCTCATCTTGGGTTTTCTGTCGGTCGTGACCGCGATGCCCTTCTTCATCAACTATTTAAACCGAAAAAACACCAGCCAGTCCGTGAGTGAATACTCGCTGAAGGAATTTAAGGAAAAGAAAAAGACTCCGACCATGGGAGGGGTTCTTTTCGTTTTATTCCCGGTCGTCACGATGACGATCCTTTATCCTCAATCGTGGCTTGAAATCAAAAGCGCCCTGGTTTATCTGGCCTATCTCGCCTATGGCGGGATCGGGCTGTGGGACGACCTGAAGATCGTCATCGAAAAGAAGAACGACGGGATCAGCGCGCGTACGAAATTCACCGCCCAGGTGATCCTGGCGGTCGTGTTCTATCTTCTGTATCGTCAATCCGCGTCTTCGGTCATCGTCGTCCCGTTCACCGGATGGGAATGGAATCTCGGGTGGCTTTATGCCGTCCTGGTCTTCTTCATGTTCGCGGGCGCCAGTAACGGCGTGAATCTGACCGACGGGATGGACGGTTTGGCCGGAGGTACGTCTTTGCTTGCGTTTGTCCCGTTCGCGACCATCGCCTATCTCCGCGGCGAAGAAGTGCTTTTCGCGTTCATCCTGGCGTGCATCGGCGCTTTGATCGCCTATCTGCGATACAACTGGCATCCCGCCAAGATCTTCATGGGCGATACCGGCGCCTTGGCGCTGGGCGGCGTTTTAGCCGCCCTGGCTTTCGTCATGAAGCTTGAATTCGCCTTGTTGGTGATCGGCGGCGTGTTCGTCTTCGAAACGGTCTGCGTCATCCTCCAGATCGGCTCCGTCAAATTGCGCAAGAAACGGATTTTCATCTACACCCCCATCCATTATGCATTCACGATGAGCGGGTGGAAGGAAAAGAACACCGTGTTGTTCTTTTGGTTCCTCGGGGCGCTTTGCGCCTTCCTTGGCATATTGATCGGGGTGTCCGCATGAGTAAGGTACTGGTCATCGGCGCCGCGCGCAGCGGCCTGGCCGCGACGCGGTTATTACTTAAACACGGCGTGGAGGTCGTCTTGACCGACATGAAACCGATCTTGGAGAAAGAGGAGCTGATCGCCAGCGGCGTACAGGTCTTCGACAACGGTCATCCGTTGGAAATCCTTTCGCAAAAGTACCTCTATGCCGTCAAGAATCCAGGCATCCCTTATACTAACGAGTTCGTGAAAATCGTACAGCGCGAAGGGATTCAAATCATCAACGAGATCGAACTTGCATTGCGGTTCGCGAAAGAATATACGGTCGGGGCGATTACCGGGACCAACGGGAAGACCACTACGACCAGTCTGTTATGGGAGATGCTGAAACTGAAGGATGAAAATGCGATCGCGGCCGGCAACATCGGTCTTCCGCTTTGCGAATCCCTCATCGAAGCGGGGGATGTCAAACGCGATGTCGCACTCGAAATCGCCGCCTTTCAGCTTCTGGGGTGTCCGACCTTCCATCCGTTGGTCAGCGTGATCATGAATCTCACACCCGATCATTTGGACGTCTTCGGGGCGATCGACGCTTACTATAAGGCGAAGACGCTCGTCTATCAGAATCAAAGAGGTGAAGATTGGTTCCTGCGCAACATCGACGACCCCAATGTCGTCGCCTATACGCAGGACGTGAAATGCAAGGTCGTCGAATTCTCACTGACCCAAGCGAGTGATCTGCGGATCGAAAACAAGTCGGTTTTCCTATTCGATACACCCTTGTTTGAACTTAAGGACCTCCACATCGTCGGGAAGCACAATGTTCAAAACGCGATGGTCGCGGCGGCGATGGCTTATAAGCTGGGCGTTAAACCGGTCGACATCCAATCGGCGATCCGTGATTTCAAAGGGGTCGAACATCGCATCGAATATGTGTGCGAACTCAACGGAGCACGTTATTATAACGATTCGAAGGGGACCAACTGCGATGCGACCATCGTCGCACTTAACGCGTTTGACCAACCTGTGATTCTGCTTGCGGGGGGCTATGATAAAAAAACGGGTTTTCAGGAAATGGTCCCTTATCTTGAAAGAGTTAAATCGATGATCGTCTTTGGTTCGACGAAGCATCAATTGAAAGAAATCTATCCGGAAGCTCTCGTCGTGGAGAATTTGAAGGAAGCGGTGGATCTTGCGAAAACGATGGCAAAAGACGGGGATATCGTCCTGTTTTCACCGGCTTGCGCGAGTTACGACCAGTTTGACAACTACGAACAACGGGGTCGGTTTTTTAAAGATTTCGTCAACGGGAACGAATCGTAAATTGTCCTTTTCATAAAGGTCGATTTGCATTATAATAAAAAGGCAATCGAACAGGGGGCATGTCTATGGAATCACTGAATAACCATCAGCAACTTCGCCTGACGATCGCTTTGAAACTCGGACAGCTACAGCGCGAAGGTTTGGCGCAACTGTCGTTTTCACAAGTGGAAGAAACCCTTCTGAAATGGAAGTGGAGAAAACGTCGCCCGTCGTCGCTCAGCGAAGCGGTGAACGACGTATTGTCGTTATCCGGCGAGGAAATCGTCGCGTTCCTATCGAGACAAGCGATCATCGAAGGACAAAATCAATCAATATCCGAATTCGAGGATATTATCGGAGGATGAGGGAATGAAGAAAAACTCACGAATCTTTGTATTTATCGCCACGATCATCGCGCTCTTCGCGTTGATTTTGGCCTTTGCGGGGGATATCCGTAAAAACATGACCTTGGGGCTGGACCTGCAGGGTGGTTTCGAGATCGTCTATGAGGTCACCCCTTTGGAAGATGGCGGGGATTTGCCCGCGCTGTCCGCCGTCGCGCGAAGCGTTTCCAAGCGGATCGACATCCTGGGCGTCAACGAACCTGAAATCATCATCGAAGGCAACAACCGCATCCGCGTCCAATTGGCCGGTGTCAACGACCAGGAACAAGCGCGCCGCATCATTTCGGCGACCGCGAATCTGGAATTCCGTGATGTCGACGACAAGTTGTTGGCCGATGCTTCCATCCTTGAAGAGGGCGGGGCGTCTTTGGGCTATGAAAACGGCTTTATCGTCGTGAGCTTGAAAATCAAAGATCAGGACAAATTCTACGAAATCACCAAAGAAGTCGCGACGCGTTCCAATGGGAAAAACATGATCGTGACCTGGCTTGACTTCGAAGAAGGCGTCGACAGTTACGATGCGGAAGCGGAGAAGGTCGAAAAGGGTGAAACACCCAAGTACGTCTCGGCCGCGACCGTCAGCGAAGGGATCAACGGGGATGCGATCATCAAAGGGTCGTTCACCGAAAACGAAGCCCGCGAAATGGCCGATTTGATCAATTCCGGTTCATTACCGGTTAAGATGACCGAACTGTATTCCAACGTCGTCAGCGCCCAATACGGCGCCAACGCATTCTCGCAAACCATGTTCGCCGGCATCCTCGGCGTCATCGGCGTCGCGTTGTTCATGATGTTGGTCTATCGCTTGCCGGGCATCATCTCGGCGATCATGCTGATGCTTTACGTATTCTTCGTCATGTTGGTCTATAACACCATGGGCGGCGTGTTCACGCTCCCCGGCATCGCCGCATTGGTACTCGGGGTCGGGATGACCGTCGACGCCAACGTCATCACCTTCGAGCGTATCAAGGATGAATTATATTTGGGAAGATCGGTCAGAAAAGCGTTTGAAGAAGGTCATCAACTGGCCTGGTGGACGATTTTCGACTCCCAGTTCACGATCTTCATTTCGGCCGTCATCATGTACATGTTCGGTACCGGAGCGGTCAAAGGCTTCGCCACGATGCTGATGGTCACCATTTTCGGCACTTTACTCATCAACGTGTTCTTCGTTAAGTTCCTTCTGGGACTGCTCGTCAAGAGCACCCTCCTCGATAAGAAACCGACCTGGTTCGCGGTTCGGGCGAAAGACCTGCCGGATATCAGTAAGGGTGAAGAGCCCCGTTATCACGGAATCTTCAGTAAAGTCGATTTCGTCGGTGTCTCGAAATACTTCATCACGGCTTCGATCGTCGTTTTGGTCGGCGGACTCTTGGTCGGCGGATTCAACTTCGTCAAGGGCGATGATTTCATGAACTTGGGCATCGACTTCACCTCCGGAACCAAAATCACCGTACTCTCCGACACCGTGTTGGATGAAGCCACCTTGAAAGCCGATTTCGCCGAATTGGGGATTGAGAACTTCCAACTTCAATTCTCAGGCGATAAGATCGCGAACATCACCACCAAGGAAGTCCTGACCCGTCCGGTATTGGAAGAAATCAGCGACGCGATGCTTGAGAAGTACGGCTATGCATCCAACGACTCCGTGGTCACCCCGATCGTCGGCGGTGAACTGGTCCGTTCCGCATTCATCCTTTCCGTCCTGGCATGGATCCTGATGTTGGCGTACATCGCCTTCCGTTTCGAACTCGACTATGCCGTCGGCATGATCGTCGCCTTGGTCCATGACGTACTGATCGTTCTAGCGGTGTTCTCGATCTTCCGCCTGGAAGTCAATACCGAGCTCGTCTCCGTCATCCTGGCCATCATCGGTTATTCGGCGGACGACACGATCGTTATCTTCGACCGGATCCGTGAAAACATCAACGCTTGGACGAAACCGCACATCTCACACAAAGACTACCGTAATCTTGTCAACGATTCGCTACGTACCGTGGCGCAACGTTCTCTGTACAATACCATCACCACCCTTATCCCGATCCTCTTCTTATTGGCGTTGGGTTCGGGGGCGATCTTCACCTTCAACTTCGCGATGCTTGTCGGGTTGATCTCGGGGGCTTACTCTTCGATCTTCATCGCCGCGCAGTTCTGGTATTTCATGCGTATCAACAAGAAGAATCCGACGAAAAACAAAGTCGTCAAGGCTCGTCGCAAAGAAGACCTCGACGAAATGACCATCATCGGAATCAACGACTAAAACCTGGGCAAACAGTTCGCTGTTTGCCTTTTTTATCGAGGGGTATGGTAAAATGAATTCGGAATTGAGGAATAAACATGGCAAAAATCGTTGAACTTTCCATCGGGAAAGCGGATCTTTATCAGACGAAGTATTCGATATCCCCGTTGATCGCCCAGGTATTGGCGGCAGGGGACATCAGTTTCGAACATGCGGACGAGTTGTTTCGCCCGAGCGAATCTGCGGTTTGCGATGACGAGCGTTTTATATCGGCGAAACGTATCCTTTTGGAAGCGATCGACCGTCAAGAGAAAATCCTGATTTGCGGTGACTACGACGCCGACGGACTATGTGCGACGTCGATTTTGGTGCGGACCCTGCGCAAACTAGGCGCCAACGTCGGATTCTATATCCCCGATCGTTTCAACGAGGGGTACGGACTCATCGAAGAAACCGTCGTCAAGGCGCATGACAAAGGATATACGTTGTTCGTTACGGTGGACAACGGCGTTTCCGCGCATGCGGCATTACGGAAAATCCATGCATTGAATGCCCGGGTCTTGGTGTTGGATCATCATGAAATCACGGAAGAAGTGACGTGCGACCTCTTGATCCATCCGACGCTTCTAGCCAACCAATACAAAGATTTATGCGGTAGCGGTCTGGCATTGCAGCTTGCGCACCACCTGATCGGATTCGACCCCTATAACGCCGTCTTGGGCGGGATCGCCACGATCGGCGACATGGTCGAATTGTGGGGAGCGAACCGAAGCATCGTCATCGATGCGCTCGCTCTGTTGAACCTACACCGCTTCGTCACCATCGAAGCCTTGATGGAGAAACCGGTCGATCTGTACGACGAAGAAACGGTCGCCTTTCAAATCGTGCCGAAACTCAACGTGGCGGGACGATTGGCCGACCAAGCCAACGCGAACCGGATCGTCGATTATCTCTGTAGCGAATCCGAACTTGATATCAGAAGGAATTCCGACCAGATCATCCAACTCAATAAAAAACGAAAAGAAGTCAGCAACGCGATGTACGAGACGGCGCGGACACTGCGGGAGACAGGCAACGTCATCGTATTGACCCACCATAGTTTCCACGAAGGCATCGTAGGAATCACCGCGGGACGGCTGGCGAAAGAAATCGGACGACCGGTGTTCATCCTGGCAGAGAAGGGTGATACCCTCAAAGGAAGCGCGCGAAGCGTCGCGGATGTCGATCTTCGTCGTTTGACAAGCGAAGTCCAATCCCTCTGCATACGTTATGGAGGACATGCGATGGCCGCCGGATTGGAAATCCGCAAGGAAGACCTTCCTGCGTTCAAGGACGGCTTGCTTCGGATCGCCGATACGATCGATTGGAACGGAGCGCAGGAAACCTTGGCGATCCTCTCACCCGATCCCATGAGTGTGACTTCGAAGGATTTCATGGATTTGCTGGCACTGGCTCCCTTTGGCAGCGGATTCCCGATGCCCTTGATGCGCTTTCAAAACTGCAAAGTCCAATCCTACCGTGAATTCTCCCCGAGTTTCCGTAAATGGCAACTCAAGTGGGGGAATCTCTTGGTCGATGCCGTCTACTTCGGTGAAATCACATCCGATTTCCCTCAAGTCGTACAGGGAAGTTTCGATGTGATCGGTAAAGTGAAAATCGAACGATTCCGCAATCGCGAAAAACTCTCGATTCTGATCGAACTCATCGGAGCGTCCTTGTAATTTGAAAGGTTCTTGCTATAATAACTATGTTGCAAGGAGGCAGTTATGGATTACAAAAAATACATAGCCGATATTCAAGATTTCCCGATCCCGGGCATCCTGTTCCGCGACATCACCCCTCTGATGGCGGATGGTGAAGCGTTTAGGACGGCATCGAACGAAATCATCGAGTTTGCGAAACAAGTGAATGCGGAAGTCGTCGTCGGACCCGAGTCCCGCGGTTTCATCTTCGGGTGCCCGGTATCCTACGCACTCAACATCGGATTCGTACCGGTCCGTAAACCCGGAAAACTGCCGAGAGAAACGGTTAGCTACAGTTATCAGTTGGAATATGGAACCAATGAACTCCATGTCCATCGCGATAGCATCACCCCCGGACAGCGTGTCTTGATCGTCGACGACCTGTTGGCGACCGGCGGAACCGTCGAAGCGACCATCAAATTGATCGAACAATTGGGCGGCGTCGTCGTCGGTTGCGCTTTCTTGATCGAACTGACCGCGCTTGAAGGCCGCAGGGTGCTTGAAGGTTACGATGTGTTTACGCTCATCAGTTACGAATAAATCGAAGAGGAAGCTCTTCGATTTTTAAAAGAAAAGGAGGTGGAGGGATGGAATCGAAAAAACAGTTGATCACGATGGACGATGTCCGCAGTGAAGTGCGTCTGTATATCCAAAACACGGATAGTCTTGCGTTGATCGACAAGGCTTTTACCTATGCCGAACTCCACCATAAAGAACAATTCCGTAAAAGCGGCGAACCCTACATCATCCATCTGGTCAACGTCGCCTATATCCTCGCCACCTTGCGTGTCGGTCCGAGGACCGTCACGGCCGGTCTTCTTCACGATGTGATCGAAGACTGCGGGATTTCCAAGGATCGTCTCGCCAAGGACTTCGACGATGAAGTCGCGACCTTGGTCGAAAGCGTCACCAAGATCGGGAACATCGAATTCAAGGACGAGAAAGAATACCAAGCCGTCAACCACCGCAAGATTTTCATCGCGATGGCGAAGGATGTCCGCGTCATTTTGATCAAACTGGTCGACCGTCTGCACAACATGCGGACGCTACAGTACATGACGGAAGAGAAACAGATGAAGATCGCCGGGGAAACCTTGGAAGTCTACGCCCCGATCGCTCACCGTTTGGGGATCAGCGAAATCAAGAACGAACTGGAAGACCTGAGTTTCTATTATCTCCATCGCGATAAATATTATGAAATCGCCCATTTGGTCGAAATGCGGAAGGCCGAGCGCGATGCGCAGGTCAACACGATGATCGAAGACATTTCCGAGATGTTGGGTCAACAGAAGATCCCGTTCCGCATTTTCGGACGTTCCAAGCATCTCTATAGCATCTATAAGAAAATGACGACCAAGAACAAGCGTTTCGACGAGATCCTCGATCTTTTGGCGATCCGCATCGTCACGCAGACCGAAGTGAACTGTTATGAAGTCTTGGGCTACATCCATCAGAAATACCGCCCCATCCCCGGACGTTTAAAAGACTACATCGCGATGCCGAAGATGAACATGTACCAGTCGTTGCATACGACGATCATCGGCGAAGGCGGGGCGATCTTCGAGGTTCAGATCCGTACCGAAAACATGGATGCGATCGCCGAACAAGGCGTCGCCGCCCATTGGCGCTACAAAGAAGGCAACAAATACAATCCCGAGAAGGAACAACACGAGATCGAAGAGAAACTCGCGTGGTTCAAGGATTTCACCACGATGACCGACGATGTCCATGCCGCCGGCGAATACATGGATCTTTTGACCCACGACGTGTTCGAAGCCAACGTCTATGTCATGTCCCCCAAAGGACGGGTCATCGACCTTCCGCAAGGCTCGACGCCGATCGATTTCGCTTACCGTATCCATACCGACATCGGTCATGCGACGGTGGGTGCCATCGTCAACGGGATCCTGGTCCCCATCAACACCGAACTGAAAACCGGCGACGTCGTCCAAATTAAAACCTCGAAACAATCCAACGGACCCTCCGAAGACTGGCTAAAGTTCGTCAAAACGTCCCATGCGCGTAACAAAATTCGCAATTTCCTGCAAAAGAAGGAACTGGAAGACCGTAGCGAGAACATCGCCAAGGGTGAGTCCATGTTCAGGGAAGAGTTGAAACGGCGCGGGATGGATGAAAAGGAATTCATGAACCCCAAGAAACTGGAAACGGTGTTCCAGTATTTCACGATCCAGAACTACAACGACTTCATGAACGCGATTGCGGTGAAATCGTTGTCCATGACGGCGGTTTTCGAGAAGCTCCAAGTCCGTAAACCGACACTTTTAGAAAACTTCGACCGCCTGTTCAAACAACCCCGTCCCGACAAAAAGAACGTTTCGAAATTCGGAGTCACGGTCGCGGGCGTCGATTCGATCATGATTTCGTTGGCCGGTTGCTGCAACCCTGTGTTCGGCGATGAAATCATCGGTTACATCACCAAAGGCCAAGGGGTCAAGGTGCATCGCAAGGATTGCCCCAACGTCATCCACGAAACCCGCCGTCTCATCCATTGCGAGTGGGATGATGAATACACGACCGGCAAGTACGAAGTGAATCTCTTCATCATGGCGACCGACCGCAGTTTCCTGATCACCGACATCATCACGGTGGTGAGCCAATGCAAGGCCGGACTCAGCGCGATCAATTCGACGGTCAACGACGACAAGATCACCGCGACCACCACGCTGAAAGTCATCGTGGACAATGCGGAACATCTGCGCATCGTCATCGCGAACCTGAAGAAGGTGAACTCCGTGCTCACCGTCGACCGCATGACCCAATAGTCAACTTGACAAGCGCAAAGGCATACGATAAACTGTATCCATACATCCGAAGAAGGGGAAACTCGCGCACGGAATTCAAGAGAGAGGGAAGCGATCGGTGAAAGTTCCCGGAGGAAACGCGCAGCCGACACCCCGGAGGAGACATCCTGAATGAGTAGGGATGGACGTCGCCGGCGTTAACGGATTGAGTGCGTAGCGATACGTAAACAAAGGTGGTACCACGCAAGAGCGTCCTTTACAGGCGCTCTTTTATTTTCAAGGAGGAAAACATGGCGAATTATCAGGTTCCCAGAGGAACACAAGACGTATTTGGTAAAGAAATGACGAAATGGCATGTGTTGGAGGAATTGATAAGAAATCTTTGCTACGTGTATGGGTATGACGAAATCCGAACCCCGGAATTCGAACATACGGAAGTTTTCCACCGTGAAAACGACAGTTCGGACGTCGTCAACAAAGAAATGTATACGTTCACGGACCGCGGGGAGCGATCGTTGACCCTGCGTCCCGAAGGGACGGCGGGATTGATCCGCAGCTACGTTGAAAACAAGCTCTACGCCCATCCAGACCTACCTCAGAAATTCTATTATGTGGGACCGTGTTTCCGCTACGAGCGCCCTCAGAAAGGACGCATGCGGATCCATCACCAGTTCGGAGTGGAGGTCATCGGGGAGAAATCACCCTTGATCGACGCCGAAGTCATCCTGTTGGGGATCGACCTGATCACGCGTCTAGGGATCCAGGACACCAAAGTATTGATCAACACCCTTGGCGACAAAGCCAGCCGTGCGGCGTACCGCGATGCGCTGAAGGAACACTTCGCACCCAGCGTCCATGAACTTTGCGGCGACTGCCAACGCCGATATGAACAAAACCCCTTGCGCATCCTTGACTGCAAGGTCGACGCCGGGCATCCCGCGCTGGTCTCGGCACCGGAAATCCACGCCTTCCTCAATCAGGAAAGCAAGGACTATTTCGACGCCGTCACCCGCATCCTGACGTCTTCAGGGATCCAGGTCGAAATCAGCGACCGTCTGGTCAGGGGCTTGGACTATTATTCGCACACCGTTTTCGAAGTCGTTTCCGTCAACAAGGAAATGGGCTCGCAAGCCACGATCTTCGGCGGCGGACGCTATGACGAGTTGGTCGAGTACTTCGGCGGCCCTTCCCATTCGGGGATCGGATTCGGCATGGGGATCGAGCGGCTTCTGGTCGCATTGGATGCGGAAGGCATCGACATCTCCGACGAGGAACCGGCCGACGTCTATGTGGTCAGTCTCGGCAAAGAAATGTTGGAGAGCGCGTTCCAGTTGGCCGCGATGTGCCGTGCCGGCGGATACCGTACCGAACTCGACTATACGGGAAGATCGTTCAAGGCGCAGTTTAAATCCGTGGATCGTAAAGGCGCCAAAGTCGTCCTGATGGTCGGCGAGAGCGAAATCAAAGAAAACAACGTCGTCGTCAAAAACATCGCGACCCAAGAACAACTGACTCTTTCAACCGACCAATTGATCCATCAATTGGACCACTGGCTGGACGAGAACCATGTCTGCGAACATGAACACTAAAGGAGAGAAATAATGAACAGAACCCATACCAACGGCGAACTCCGCCCTATCCATGAAGGTCAAACGGTCACATTGATCGGTTGGGTCGCCCGTCGACGCAACCTGGGATCCCTGGTCTTCATCGACCTGCGCGACCGGACCGGCATCACGCAGCTGGTGTTTGATGAAACTAAAGAGAATCTCGTGCGCGACGTACGCAACGAATACATCCTTGAAGTCGTAGGGAAAGTCGCATTGCGTAAAGACCCCAACGCCAAAATGCCCACCGGAGACATCGAGATCCTGGTCGATACCGTCAAGGTCATCAACACGGCCGAAGTCCCTCCGATCATGATCCAGGACGAAACCGACGCCCTGGAAGACACGCGCATGAAATTCCGCTATCTCGATTTGAGACGGCCGATGATGCAGAAAAAACTGATCCAACGCGCCAAGATCGTCCAGACGATGCGCAATTATCTCGATACCAACGGTTTCATCGATGTCGAAACCCCGATGTTGACCAAATCCACCCCCGAGGGATCCCGCGAGTACCTGGTCCCTTCGCGCGTCCATGCCGGAGAATTCTATGCGCTTGCCCAATCCCCGCAGATCTTCAAGCAATTGCTGATGGTCGCCGGATTGGAACGCTATTACCAAATCGCCCGCTGTTTCCGCGACGAAGACCTCCGTGCCGACCGCCAGTTGGACTTCACCCAGGTCGACATCGAGACTTCGTTCTTAAGCGAAGCCGAGTTCCAGCTTTTAATCGAAGAAATGGTCGTCAAGGTCATGAAGGAAGTCCTGGGTCGTGAAATCACGACGGGGTTCCTCAAACTCCCGTTCAACGACGCCATGAACCGCTTCGGCAGCGACAAACCCGACATCCGTTTCGGTTTGGAACTGCAAGACGTTAGCGACGTCTTCGCGAACACCACGTTCGCCGTCTTCAGCAACGCGCTTGCCCTGAAGCAGGGAAGTCTGAAAGCGATCGTCCTTGAAAACGGGGCGTCGTTCACGCGTAAAGAAACCGATGCGTTAACCGAAGTCGCCAAGAAGAACGGCGTCAAAGGATTGGTCGTTCTCAAGGTCGTCGACGGTCAGCTCGAAGGCAGCGCGGCCAAATTCTTCACAAGCGAAGAATCGGCCGCTCTGATTACGAAACTCAACGCCCCTGAACACAGTTTGATCCTCATCACCGCGGATGCCTGGGAAAAGGCTTGCAACGCCCTGGGAGCCGTCCGTTTGGCCCTGCGCGATAAGTTGAACCTTGTTTCGAAAGACGATTTCGCCTATCTCTGGGTCGTCGACTTCCCCTTGCTCGAGTATGTCGAAGAAGACCAACGCTTCGTCGCACGTCACCATCCTTTCACCCGTCCCAAAGAAGACCAACTTCATCTTTTGGAAAGCGACCCCGCCCAAGTGCAGGCTTGCGCCTACGACTTGGTCCTCAACGGGTTTGAAGTCGCCGGGGGATCCCTGCGCATCTATGACCAGAAAGTCCAGGAGAAGATGTTCTCCTTGATCGGATTCACCGATGAACAGATCCACGAACGCTTCGGCTTCTTCGTCGATGCGTTCAAATACGGAACCCCGCCGCACGGGGGGATCGCGTTCGGACTCGATCGCTTCGCGATGGTCTTGACGCAGTCCGACTCGATCCGCGATGTCATCGCGTTCCCGAAGAACGCTTCCGCACGCTGTCCGCTGACGGAAGCCCCGTCGCCGGTCGAAGCGAAACAATTGGATGAATTGCATATCAAAATTGTCAAGTAGTGATTTTATCCAAATCGGTGGTATAATGGAATTACCCAAAAGGATATTTATTTCCGACACGTTGATATAAGGGAAACCGGATGTTGTTCCCTGGTGTTGAAGACCCGGCGTTTCGCTGGGGATCCTAATCGGAGCACAGGTTACCCACCTGAATTTAACAGGGAATATATCGCAACCTTTTGGGCCAACAAAAAGACTTCGGATTTCACCGGAGTTTTTTTCTGAAAAGCAGGGGGAAATCATGATCAAAAAATTCATCCAGTACTACAAACCGTATAAATTGCTGTTTTTCATCGACATCTTCGCGGCCATCACGATCGCATCGCTGGACCTGGTGACACCGCGGTTTTCAAACTATCTCATCAGCAGCATCATCCCCAAGGGCAGCCTCCAGCAACTCTTCACGTGGTGTGCAATCCTCGCGGTGGTCTTCATCGCCCGCGTACTCCTACAATACGTGGTTGAATACTGGGGCCATGTCCTGGGCGTACATATGGAATACGATATGCGTAAAGAAATGTTCGGACACATCCAGACCTTGCCGATCTCCTACTTCGACAACATGAAGGTCGGGAAACTGATGTCGCGTTTGGTCAACGACCTCAACGAGATTTCGGAAGTCGCCCACCACGGACCCGAAGACCTTCTGATTTCCGGGGTGCTTCTAATCGGTAGTTTCACGATGATGTATCTCACCAATACGACCATGGCGCTCGCGATGACCTTCCTGGTCCCGCTGATGATTTTCGTCGGCGTTCGCCAAAACCTGAAGTTCCGCAAGGCGTTCCGCGCGATGCGCGAGAAACTTTCCGAAATCAACGCCCAGGCGGAAGACAACTTTTCCGGGATCCGCGTCGTGAAAGCGTTCAACGCGGAGGAAAAGGAAGAGTTGAGCTTCGCGGTCGGGAATGAGAACTTCGCCGTTTCGCGTCGTGGAGCGCTGAAGGTCATGGCGGAATTCGGCATGACGGTCAAGGGGTTCATCCTGTTGATCCAACTCACCGTGTTCATGCTGGGGGGATATTTGGTCTTCAATGGGGAGATGGCGATCGGCGGTTTGGTCGAATTCATCCTCTACGTCCAACTTTTCCAGCAACCCATCAACCGGATTTCCGGGTTCATCATGCAATACAACGCCGCGATGGCGGGGTTCGAACGTTTCTTGGGCGTCTTGGGGATCAAACCGCAAGAAGACCGCACGAGTGCCGACGACCTTCACGACATAAAAGGCGAAGTGACCTTCGATGATGTCTCTTTCGAATATGGCGACCGCAACGGCAGCCATGTGTTAAGCCATATCAGTTTCAACGTCAAGCCCGGTTCCAAAGTGGCGTTCGTGGGTCCCAGCGGGTCCGGGAAAACCACGTTATGCAGCCTGATTCCGCGCTTCTATGAGATCGAAGAGGGGTCGATCCGGATCGACGAGACGGATATCCGCGATATCCGTCTAAAGAACTTACGCGACCATGTGGGGATCGTCCAGCAGGACGTGTTCATCTTCGCAGGTACGATCGCACAGAACATCGAATACGGGAAACCCGGCGCGACGCGAGACGAAGTCATCGCGGCCGCCAAGATGGCGAAAACCTGGGAATTCATCGAACAGCTTCCCGACGGCTTGGACACGTATATCGGCGAGCGCGGCGTCAAGCTTTCCGGTGGTCAGAAACAGCGTGTTTCGCTCGCCCGCATCTTCTTGAAGAACCCCCGTATTTTACTCTTGGACGAAGCGACCAGCGCTTTGGACAACGAAACCGAGAAACAGATCCAGGAAACCTTGGATGAACTTGCGAAATCGCGGACGACCTTCGTGATCGCGCATCGTTTGTCGACCATCACGGATGCGGACGAGATTTTCGTGCTCACGAAGGAAGGGATCGTCGAACGGGGAAGCCATGACTTCCTGCTCTCCCAAAAAGGGTTCTATTACCGTCTTTACCACATGCAGGATAACGACTAGAAAGAGGATCGGATGGACTATCGATTGAATCTACGGAAAGTGGGGGTTATGATCCGCCACTACCGCAACCAAAGGCTAAGTCTACCCGAGAAAGAAAACTACTCCCAGGACGCATTCCTGATCACCTCAACCAAACATGCGTTTTTCGAATTGCTGCCGGGATATCCCGTGTGCTCGCGTGCGACGCTCTCGCGGATCGAAAACGGTAAAGACATCTACGAAGAGGAACTTTACCGTTTTTTCTTGCGTAAACTCGATTTAACCTATCGTTACTCGATCCACGCCGAACTCCAATACGAAGCGTGTTTCCAAGCGATCGACAAGATCCTGCTTCACGGGAAGTCGGACGAATTCATGTCGTTCGCAATGCCCGGCCGCCACCCGGACAACGTCCTGTATTCTTTCTATGATGATTTGATCCAAGATGCACGCACTTTTTTCATGATGGGTCGTTTTCCATCCCTTGAAGCGTTGAATCGCGTCAAAGAATTATGGTATTGCGTCCCGCATCCGCTCAAACCGGCGCTTCGATTCATCTTCGTCCTGGCGCGCGTCGTCCATCCCTTCTATGACCGGATCGAACTGGACCCGGTTTTCGATTGTACGATGAAGCATCCCCTGAACGCGTTGGTGGTCGCGATGATTTCGATTTCGGACCATCGTTTCGCCCTCTGTCAACGGATCTTGAAGCGCTTTGAGGATGATCCTCAACACGGGGAATTGATTTCGCTGATCGTATCGCATATGCGGATGTATTTCAGCGTCGCCACCCTCAAACAAAAACACGGATTCCCGATGATCGATTCGGTCGTGCACCCCTTTGATCGTCTGATCCTCGCCTCGTTTTTACTGCGGCTCGGGAAAGACGCGGTCGATCGCCGCGACTTCGACGAAGCATTCGGCTATTTCGAGTCGTTGCGTGGTTTCGACGAGCCGTTATGCGTCTTCTCGGCCATCGTCACCGGGAATACCTGCCACAGGGACGAACTTGTAAATCCAAAGCTCAAGGTCATCCAGACGTATCTGAACCAAGTCCGTTTCAGGGAGGCATCCTTAAGACTCGATTTTCTTCTGTCCGAAATGCCGCCCATCCTCGGCGAGGCGGATCGCTTCATGAAAATCTGCTTCAAGCGTGAAATCCTCGGCTTGGTCAGCGAAACCCGTCGATACAAGAGTCTCTACGACTACATCATCAAAACGGAGACACTCTGAAAAAGAGCCGGCATTCATCGATTAAACCGTCGATACACGAAGTTTGCGCGAGTTTATACGTTAAACCGAAGGATATGATAGAGTAATACAGGCGGGGTTGAACAGACCCTGTTTCTGCCGCCATGCAGGAAGATGAACGCCGGTTCCAACTTTGGTGAAGAAAGAAATCTTGGTCGGTTTCTTTCTTCGATTTTCTGTTTGAAAAGATGCCTAATCATGGTAGAATGTATAAGAAAAAGGATGGTGACGTCATGAATGATTTTTGGTTATCATTAATCAACCTTCTCATCGGAGGTGCGATCGGTGGTGGGTTGGGTTTCTATTTTACGCGTAAAGCCATGATGAAGCAGTTGAAAGAGAATCCTCCGATCAATGAGAAGATGATTCGTGCGATGTTTTTGCAAATGGGAAGAAAGCCTTCCGAAGCACAAATCAAGCAGATCATGAAATCGATGGATCAATATCGTTAGAAACACAGCTTGACTGTGTTTTCTTTTTCGGGAGGTAAAACCATGATACGTTTCGGAATCCTCGGCTGCGGTAAAATCACCGAACGTTTTTTGAAAGGATGCAGACTTTGCGACGAGGTCGTCGTGAACGCGGCGGCATCGCGTGACCTGCATAAAGCGCAGGACTACTGCGCCTCTCATCAGATCCCCCACGCCTACGGGTCCTACGAAGCCTTGTGTGCGGACAACACCGTGGATGCGGTCTATATCGCCACACCGCCGTTTGCCCACTACGAACTCGTGAAAATGGCGTTAAACCATGATAAGCATGTATTGTGCGAAAAACCTTTCGTCGCGAGCGAACAAGAAGTCGAGGAACTGTTCGAATCGGCGCGTAGGAAAGGATTGATGCTGATGGAAGCGATGAAGGCGGTCTTCACGCCGACCACCCGTCAGGTCAAGTCTTGGCTCGCCGAGGAAAAGATCGGAAAACTTCGCTACGCGGAAGCGTCCTATTGCTATCTTTCACCCTTCGGCCACGACCATTGGGTGTTCGATGCCAAACGGATGGGCGGGGGGATCCTGGATGTCGGGGTCTATGCGATCGCCTATCTCAACGAACTGATCTCCAAGGACATCCAGGAAAGCGTCGCCATGAGTACGATCGGCGAAACGGGCGCGGATGAATTCATGCAGATCCTCATCAAGTATGATAAAGGGGTTCAGGCGTCCGTACGCGGCGCACTGAACGTGAAAACGAAAAACATCGCTTATTTCTACGGGAGCGAAGGATACATCGAAGTCGAGGATTTCTGGAAGACCACGAAAGCGAAACTCGTGCTATACGACGGGGAAGTCGTAAACTACGACGGTGAATTCGAAAGCGAGTTCTATTTCCAAATCGACCATTTCGTCCGATGCATAAAAAAAGGGACCGTTCAAAGTCCCGTGATGGGCGAGAGCGCCAGCAAAGCGATCATTCGACTCATCAACCGGCATCTATAGCCATTTCACCTTGTTTTCAACCCCGTCGCGCAGACGCTGGATGTTGGAGCGGTGGCGATAGACCACCAGGACCGTCAATGCGGCGGCCAAAAGCGAAATCATCAGATTGTCCTGGACGAAAAACATCAGGACCGATGCGAGCGTCACGACGATCATGGCGGATAACGAAACGTATTTCGTGAATTTAAGGATGACGAAGAATAAACCCAGCGGGAAGACGAAGATCCAGAACACCGCCCACGGGGTCGCGAAGTAGACGGTCACGCCGAGATAATAGCCAAACGCGGTCGAGACGGCTTTTCCACCGCGGAAATTCGCGAAAATCGGATAACAATGGCCGATCGCGGCGGCGAAACCGGTCAAGATCGCGGCGTTGGTATCGCCGGGCATCGCCAGTACGGTGATGGAGATGGCGATGAAGCCTTTCAGTCCGTCCAATAGCGCGACGGAGAAACCGGCCTTGCTTCCCAACACGCGTCCGGCGTTGGTCCCGCCCAGATTCCCGCTACCGAACCCACGGATATCTTTACCGTAGAACAGCTTACCGATGACCAGGGCGAACGGGATCGACCCGAACAGATAACCCAGCAGAATCGCGAAGTAGATCATGTACGTACCTTCTTTCCGATTTTCATTATACCAAAACCGTTCGACCTGTCATTTGTTTTTCATCTTTTCTTGTGTATAATTGACAATGGAGAGGGGATTCGCATGGCAGCAACTAAAAAATACGATGAGACGAGCATCCAGATCCTGGAAGGACTTGAAGCCGTACGAAAACGCCCCGGGATGTACATCGGATCGACCGATGCGCGGGGTCTTCACCATTTAGTGTGGGAAATCGTGGATAACGCGATCGACGAAGCGCTTAACGGATACGGGAAGACCATCAAGATCACCATCGAGAAAAACAACGTGATCCAAGTCGAGGATGAAGGGCGCGGCATGCCGGTGGGCATGCATAGTTCAGGGGTCCCCGCACTACAGGTCATTTTCAGCGTGCTTCACGCCGGAGGGAAGTTCGGCGGCGAAGGCGGGTACAAGACCGCGGGCGGCTTGCACGGGGTCGGCGCTTCGGTCGTCAACGCCTTGAGTTCGTGGCTTGAAGTCACGGTCGCCTACGACGGCAACCTATACCAAATGAAGTTCAGCGACGGAGGGAAGAAAGTTTCGCCTTTGATCCACTTGGGAAAAACCACTAAATCCGGAAGCATCGTCCGGTTTTTAGCCGACAAGTCGGTGTTTTCGACTTTGGACTACAGTATCGCCCTCATCAACGAACGGGCACGCGAAAGCGCGTTCCTGCTCAAAGGCATCACGATGATCGTCAAGGACGAACGCACCCAGAAAACCGAAACCTACCACTATGAAAAAGGGTTGGACGCTTTCCTGGAGTACCTCAACGAAGACCGTACCGTCCTGCATAAAACACTTTCGTTTTTCGGCACCTTCAACGACATCGGGGTGGAAGTCGCGCTTCAATACACCGACGACTATCAGGAAAACACCTATTCTTTCGTCAACCTGGTGCGGACGGCCGACGGCGGGACGCATGAGATCGGCTATAAATCCGCTCTCACCAAGACGATGAACGATTTCGCGCGAAAACTCGGGATCCTGAAAGAAAAAGATAAGAACTTCGAAGGCAACGACATCCGCGAAGGATTGACCTCCGTGGTTTCGGTGACCGTGCCTGAGAAAATCCTTCAGTTCGAAGGGCAGACCAAAGGGAAACTGGGAACGCCGGACGCGAAGTCCGCGGTCGAGAATTTCGTTTCCGAAAAACTGATGTTTTATCTTGAGGAAAACCGCGATTTCGCGACGATGATCCTTAAGAAGATCCAGAAGGCGTCGCAGGCGCGGGAAGCCGCAAGGAAGGCGCGCGAAGATGCGCGCAAGGGAAAGAAGAACGGTCGCAGCGAACGGATCCTTTCCGGGAAACTCTCGCCGGCGCAATCCAAAGACTCGCGCAAAAACGAACTGTTCCTGGTGGAAGGCGATTCCGCCGGCGGCAGCGCGAAGCAGGGACGGGATAGCAAATACCAGGCGATCCTGCCGTTGCGCGGGAAAGTCCTCAATACGGAAAAAGCGAGTTTGGGCGAAATCGAGAAAAACGAAGAACTCAACACCATCATCCATGCCCTGGGTGCCGGTGCGGGAAGCGACTTCGAGGTCGAGGACTGCAACTATGGGAAAGTCATCCTGATGACCGACGCCGATACCGACGGGGCGCACATCCAGGTTCTTTTACTGACGTTCTTCTACCGCTATATGCGCACGCTGATCGAGACGGGGCATGTCTACATCGCCCAGCCTCCGCTTTTCAAAATCACCCGCGGCAAGACCATCGAGTATGCCTATGACGAGAGCGAACTGCAGGAAAAACTGAAACGGATCGGGAAGAGCGAAATCCAACGCTATAAAGGTTTGGGCGAAATGAACGCCGAACAATTATGGGAAACGACGATGGATCCCTCCAAGCGCGCACTCATCCAGGTTTCGCTGGACGATGCGATCGCGGCGCAGCGTACGGTTTCCGTCCTGATGGGCGATAAAGCCAACCTGCGGCGCGAATGGATCGAAGACAACGTCTCTTTCACCATGGAAGACCGTTTCGAGACGGAGATGAAGCCATGAAAACCAATGAAAACAATAACAATCTGATCCAGTCTTTGCAGGAGTTGATGCAGGACCGTTTTGGAAGATATTCGAAATACATCATCCAGGAAAGAGCCCTGCCGGATGTCCGCGACGGGTTGAAACCCGTCCAGCGCCGCATCCTTTACGCCATGTACGACGACGGGAACACGCATGACAAAGGCTATCGCAAATCGGCGAAAACCGTCGGTCTGGTCATCGGGAACTACCATCCCCACGGGGATAGTTCCGTCTATGAAGCGATGGTCCGGATGTCGCAGTACTGGAAAATGAATCTTGAACTGGTCGACATGCAAGGAAACAACGGGTCGATCGACGACGACCCCGCGGCTGCGATGCGGTACACCGAAGCGCGTTTGTCCGCTTTCGGCGAATCGCTTTTGGAAGACATACGTGAGAACACCGTCAACTTCGCCCCCAACTTCGACGATACCAGCAAGGAACCGACGGTATTGCCCGCCCGGATCCCTGAATTATTGACCAACGGGGCGACGGGGATCGCCGCCGGCTACGCCACCAACATCCCGCCCCACAATATTTCCGAAATCATCGACGCCGCCGTCTACCGCATCCATTTCCCGACCTGTTCCTTGGAAGAACTCGAAGAAAAGGTCCAAGGGCCCGACTTCCCGACCGGAGGCCTCGTCCAGGGGACGGACGGCATCCACGAAGCGTTTTTGAGCGGTAAGGGAAGAGTCGTCATCCGCGCCAAGACCACCTTGCATGAAACCCGCACGATCAACCAGATCGTGATCACCGAAATCCCCTATGAAGTGGTCAAGGTGAACATGGTCAAGAAAATCGATGAAATCCGCCTCAACAAGAACCTCGACGGACTGTTGGATGTCCGCGACGAATCCGACCGCAACGGTCTGCGGATCGTGTTGGACATCAAGAAAGAAGCGGACGCCCAGCTCATCCTCAACTATCTCTACAAGAACACCGATCTGCAGGTCTACTATAACTACAATATGATCGCGATCGTCGACCAACGTCCGGTTTTGCTTGGACTCAGGGAGATGTTGGACGCCTTCATCAAACACCGCAAGGAAGTCGTCTTGCGCCGCAGCCGCTTCCAATATGACGACTTGGAGAAACGTTGCCATATCCTGGAAGGTCTGATGCGTGCGGTCAGCGTACTGGATGAAGTCATCACGATCATCCGATCCTCCAAAGACAAAGCGGATGCGAAATCCAACCTGATGAAACGCTTCGATTTCTCCGACGCCCAGGCGGAAGCCATCGTCACATTGCGTCTTTATCGCCTGACCTCCACCGACATCGTCGAACTCCGCAACGAATTCGCCCTGTTGGTCAACGAGATGGAATACCTGCAATCCGTCATCAACAGCGACGAGATGCTGAAGAGCGTCATCGTGAAAGAGCTGAAAGAAGCGAAAACGAAGTTCGACCGTCCGCGTCGGACGATCATCGAAGGTCAGGTTCAGGAAATCGTCATCGACAAGATGTCCATGATCCCCAACGAACGCACCGTCGTCACGGTGAGCCGCGACGCCTATGTCAAACGCGTGTCCTTGCGATCCGTTCAAGCGAGCGAAAACACGGACACCGGTCTGAAGGAAAACGACCAGTTGGTCGGTTCGATCGAGTGCGACACCTACGATACGCTGGTCCTGTTCACCCAGAAAGGGAATTATGCCTATCTTCCGGTCTATTCCATCGAGGATGCCAAATGGAAGGAAGTCGGCAACCATCTGAGCCATTATCTTAAAGCGGACGGAGAAAAAATCGTCTCCGCGATGATCGTCAAGAACTTCAAGACCTATGCCTGGATCGTCACCGTCAGCGCCCAAGGCTTGATGAAGAAGACGGCGATCTCGGAATTCGAAGTCACCCGCAACAATAAAACTTTCGACGCGATGGTGCTTCAACCCAAAGATCGACTGGTCAGCGCGTTTGTCCTCTATGAAAACGAAGACATCCTATTGGCGAGCCAACAGGGGTACATGGTGCGTTACGCCGGGGATTCGATCTCCGAAATCGGCACCAAAGCCAAGGGTGTCAAAGCGATGAACCTGTCGACCGGCGATTTCGTCGGGTATGCATCCGCGATCAAGGAAGGGACCAACGCCGTCCTCTTCTATACCCATACGGGGCAATACAAACGCATCCGCCTCAATGAAATCGGGAAGATGAACCGCCCTGCCAAGGGTGAACTGTTGGCGAAACGCGTCAAGAGCAACCCGCAGAACATCAGTTACCTGACGACGGTCGGATCTTATGACGTATTGCGTTTGACCCAGGACAAGGAACAGTGGATCGCCGTGAAAGACGTGCCGATCATGGCGAAGGACGCGACCTTCTCCGTCGGACCCAAAGGGGAAAACCTCTATGTGTTGATCGGGATCGAAGAAATCAAGATCGTCGACCTACCCGTCAAGCCTACTGTGAAGGAAGAAGCGCATCACGATGTCGAGATGCTGAGTTTCGATCTCTAAACCAAAGGGTATCGCACTGCGATACCCTTTCTCTTATTTCAGTCGATTTAGTATTCTCAACAGGATAAAGGTCAAATACGCCGAAGATTCTTTCTTTTGACCGAAATCCCAGTCTTTATAGCGTACATAGACGGATTCGGGGACAAGCATCCCATCATCGTCGACCTTGCTTTTCAAAAGTTCGATCATTTCGATGAAACGGGGGTCGGTGTGGACGGACTTGACCTGACTGAGGACGTCGCAGACACTCAGGAGGTCGTACCATGAAGTCGGTCCTTTGGCTTTGCGGAAATCGTTCCCCATATAGAACATGTAGGGATGCTGGGTCAGACTGTTAGACCAAAGGTCCAGCAGCGTGTTCGCGCAGGTTTTGATTGTCTCGGAATCATGGTATTCGGGGATTTCGGCAAGCAGTTTCAGCATGATCAGACTCGCATAGGGACAGGGGTCTTCTTTTTTGCCCGGTCCGCGGAAGGTGCCAAGTTCTTGCGATCCGATGCATGGGAATCCGTTGGGACGCAGGGTCGATACGAGATGGTCGACCCCGGGTTTGATCTTGGATGGGTAGTCCACACCCGCTTTCACCAACGCCAAAAGTAACAGCGGGGCGTCGCACAACGCCCAGGTAAAGACGTTTTCCCCGGTTCCGCCGTAGTTGACGGAGATATTCATCAAGGTTTGATAGACACCGTTTCGATCCTGATGCGCAAGGATGGCTTGGATGGCTTCGTCGATTTCCGTCACGGATCGATCCAAACCCAGATCCAATAGAAACAGAAGCTTATGCATCGGATTGTTTACGTTCTTGTGGCTGTTGACCACGAAGTCATGGAAATGCGAGATGTCCGCCAACAAAGATCTTATCTTAACATCGTTCAACAGATTCGCTTTCATCAACGCTTCGTCCTGCATCGTACCCGCATTAAGATACTTATGCAATGCGAGAAACATCCAAGGTTCGCTTCGTTTGACCAACCCATCGGCAGAAATCATGGTTTCACACTCCTTGTTCTCCCTCGATTCTACCACGAGAAGCGATAAAAGAAAAAGACAGCAGGGGCTGTCTTAGGTTTCAAAATGCATGGAGCTTACTCTTTGGACGTCGAAGCTTCGGTCAAGGTAATCACCGATCTCCCAAAGGGAAGCGAATTCTTGATAACTGTAGGCGAATTCCTCGTCATTGCGAGGGAAGACGGACTCGAGATAGACCACGCGGGTGTTGGCCAGGAAAGCCGACGTGACACCCAGGACGCTGTTTTCGATGACCAAAACCTTGTTGGGATGAAGGCCGGCGATCCGACAAGCCTTAAGATAGAGATCGGGTTCCGGTTTGCCTTCGTTGACTTCATATTGGACCACGGTCAACACGGGACGCATGAAATCATGCTTCTGCAACATTGCGTCGAGGAGTTCGCGCGGCATCGAAGAAACAAACCCATAGTCGAGACCGCGATCATGGAGGTATGTCAAAAACGCCTTGGCATCCGGCTTCAGGATCGTGTCTTCTTGGATCTTCGACGTGATTTGCGGTAGATAAAGGTCGCGTGCTTTTGCGTGAAGTTTGGATAATGAGGGGAACTCGCGGTCCAGTTTTTCACGCGATGTTCCCCGCGCATCGACGATGCGTTTGAGAAACGAAGCGGGAAGCGGGATGGAGGATTCCATGGCGAGTCGGGCATAGGCATCGTGGATAGGGTCGACGACATCGAAGATCGTGGCGTCGACATTGATCAGGATCAGTTTTCGTTTCATTAAAATCACCTTTTCCATCTTACCCTAAGTCGATGAAACGGGCACTCGATATGCCCGTTTCCGCGTTTCAATCCGTCCGCTTTTTTGGTATAATAAGGCAACGGAGGAAGACTATGCGAACGATTTATCCGAAGATGCTGGTTGATTCCCCGACGGTGATCGAAATTTCGTTTTTAGCGACGCATAAGATCGACACGGTGTTCATCGATGTCGACAACACGTTGCTCGCCCCCAGGGAGCGTCTTTCTTCCGAAGAACTCAAAACATGGATCAACCTCATCAAGGCTCAGGGGATCCGGGTGTTTCTGGTTTCAAACAACACGTCCAAAAGAATCTCCGATTTATCGCGGGATTTGGATGTCGAAGGACTGCCTAGGGCTTACAAGCCGTTTGTCTTTCGGATCAAACGGTTCATCCGCAAACACCGGGTCGACACGTCGACGTGCTGTTTCATCGGGGACCAGCTGTTCACCGACATGTGGGCGGCCTACCGCCTCGGCATGATGGGGATCATGGTCCGCCAGATCAGCCCCAAGGATTATTTTTATACACGATGGATCCGCAAGATCGAACAATGGGTTTTGCGTCAAGGAGGATTACGATGAGCGAACTGAAGAAATGTGTCGGATGCGGGGCGATGCTGCAAATGCAGGATCCCGAGGCGGCCGGGTATATCGTCAAAGAAGGGCAGACGCTTTGCCGCCGTTGCTATCGCTTGAAGCATTACGGGGACACGGCCGTGTTGAAGGTGTCCAAGGCGGATAGCGACGAAGTGTTGTCGCGGGTCGCCAAGATGGATGTGCTGGTGGTTTATGTGTTGGATTTGTGCGATGTTGAAAACGGCTTGCTGCCGGGTTTGCATCGTCACTTGATGAATAAAGACGTGATGCTGGTGGCGACCAAACGGGATCTTCTACCCGATACCTTGGGGAACGACAAGCTGCTTCAGTTCCTTCGCAGCCGGCTGCGCGAAGAGGGGATCGAAGTCAAGGGGGTGGTCGTGGTCGGAGACCACGCGAAAAACAGCACGGGGATGATCAAAGACATGATCCATGTCTTACGTAAAGGAAAAGATGTCGCGGTGGTCGGAATGGCCAATGCGGGGAAGAGTACCCTGCTGAATGCATTGATGCCCTCGGCGAACCTGACGGTTTCGCCCTATCCGCATACGACCCTCGATTTCAACCCGATCGCATGGGAAGGGATCACCGTCTACGATACCCCGGGGATCAAAGTCGAGGATAGCCTGTGGGAACAACTCGACCCCGAATCGATCAAACTGCTCGGACTGAAGTCCGCCTATAAACCCAGGTCGTTCCAACTGACGTCTTCGCAAAGTTTCGTGTTGGGCGGTTTGGCGAGCGTGACCTTCATGGGTGTGAAAGAAGCGACCGCGACGTTCTATGTCAGCGACAACCTGAACATCCACCGCACCAAGGCGGAGAACCTGTCGGAATACCTGGAGAAGCATTTCGACGAATTGACGCCGAAAGTGCTGGTCGAACCTAGATTGACGAAGAAGTTCACTTCCCGTTTCCAACCCTACAAGACCGATGTGGTATTCGGCCAGATCGGGTGGGTATGCATCCAGGGAAGTTATGAAAGAATCGATGTCAACGTCCCGCAAACGGTGGACGTACACTTCAGAAAGGCGATGATCTAATGTTGAATTCGAAACAAAAAAGCGCGCTGCGCAGCCTGGGGCAGACCCGTAGGGCTTTATTCCAGGTCGGTAAGGAAGGGATGAGCCTGAACTTGGTGAATACCGTGGGCGATTCCTTGGAAGCGCATGAATTGATTAAAATCAGTGTCTTGAAATCCTGTCCCGTACCCGTCAATGAAATCGCCCTGGACCTTTCTTCATCCACGCATAGCGAAATCGTCCAGATCATCGGGAAGACCATCCTTCTTTATCGACAAAGCGAAAAGAAGAAGATCGAACTTCCGCGATGAAAAAGGTCGGTCTGTTCGGAGGGAGCTTCGATCCCGTCCATACAGGGCATCTGCACATCGCATTGGATGCCAAACGTCAGCTCTCGCTCGGCGAGGTCTGGTTTTTACCGACGGTTTCCACGCCGCTTAAAGAAGATCGGATCGTTTCGTTCGACCATCGGGTCAAGATGATCCGCCTGATGATTTCGCCCTATCGAAAATTAAAAGCATGTTTGATCGAAGCCTCGCTTGATCAACCCAACTATACCGTGAACACCGTGAAGGAATTGTTGAACGCTTTCCCCGACCATGAATTCTATTGGATCTTAGGCTCCGACCAGGCGAATCAGTTTAGCCGGTGGAGGGATCACGAGACCCTTCGTCGACTTCTGAAGTTCGTGGTTTATCCCCGTAACCCCAAGGATGACATCCCGTCCTGGATGGTTTCGCTGAAACCCAAGGATTACCTGAAGTATTCTTCGACCCAAATCAGGCAAGGGGAAGTGGGGCTGACGTCGCGCAAGGTCGTCGCCTACATGATGAAGCACGGGCTGTATGCGGAAGAAATCGGAAAGGCGATGGTGAGTGCGAAGCGCTGGATCCATGTGGATTCCATGCGTGATTTGGCACTGCGTCTTGCCAGAGCGCATCATCTCGATGAAACCAAGGTCAATCTCGCCGCGCTTCTGCATGACTGCATGAAAAACAAGACGATGGATGAACTGCGTACGATCTTGACGATCTATGAACCAGATTACCTGAAACAACCCCCGGCGATCTGGCATCAGAGAGCCGGCATGTATTATGCGAAAAGAAACTTGAGGATCGACGACAAGAGCGTCTTGAAGGCGATCGGTCATCATGTCGACGGGGACGTGGACGATCCGGTGGCGAAGGTCATCTATCTTGCGGATAAACTGGATGAAAGCCGTGGCTATGATTCAAGCGGATTGATCGCCTTGGCGATGAAGAACCTGGATCAGGCCGTGAAGCAAGTGCGTCTGAACCAACAGGCGTATCTTAAGAAGGAGGGTGTGGATGTCTGAATTACTGCAAGTGGTCGTAAACGCCGTCGATGATAAGAAGGCGAATCAAATCCTCGTGTTGGATATGCACGAGGTGAACCCCTGGATTGACTATTTCGTGGTTTGTGATGCGCAAAGCCTGCGCCAAGTCCATGCGATCGCGGATAACGCCGTCGAACAGGCGGAGAAGGCCGGTTTCTATGTCGACCATGTGGAAGGCGGGGAAGAGAGCGACTGGCTGCTGGTGGACTGCGGCAGCGTCGTGGTGCATGTCTTTAGCGCCGATGCCCGTCAAGTCTACCAATTGGAGCGCTTATGGGCGGACAAAATCGTGAAACGCTGAATTATTCGATCCTGGCGGGGTATTACGACCGCTTGGTGAAGGATGATGAAGCGTCGGCGCACTGGTGCGCCTATACCAAGAAAAGGATCCAAGGGGATAAAATCCTTGAGTTGGCATGCGGAAGCGGGGAAATCACGCTTCGTTTAGCGAAACTCGGGTATCGCATGACCGCCTTGGACTTATCCGACGATATGATACTTAAAGCCAAGGAAAAGGACGTCGACGACCTGATTGCGTATCATGTCGGGGATATGCGCGACCTTTCTGGGTATGAGGTCTATGACGGGATCCTCTGTTTCTGCGACAGCATCAACTATCTCTCTTCCATGAACGAACTAAGGAAGATGTTCCTTGACGTCCATGGACATTTGACGAATGGGGCGTCCTTTCTCTTCGACATGCATACCGAAGCCCGTTTGATCGAATTCGAGGAACCCTTCATCGAAGAAGGCTGGATCGACGATACGGGATATCAGTGGGCGATCGAAAGCGACAACCCGCGGATCATCCACCATTTCCGGTTCTACCAAAACGACGCTACCGTGCTTTCCGAGACGCATGTGCAAACCGTGTTCCCCTTGGACGAGGTCGTCGAAGCACTGACGGACATCGGATTCAAGGTCGTAGTCACCTCGGATTTCGAAGAAGAAGAAGACGCAGGGGCGGAGAAGTATTTCATCCATGCCATAAAGGAGTGAACCCATGATCGCAATCATCGGCGCCATGCCGGAAGAAGTCAGAGAAATCGTGCGTTTGATGCACGATGTGAAAGAAGTCAGGATCGACGCCCATGTTTTCCATACGGGGACGCTGAACGGGACGAAGGTCGTCGTTCTTCTAAGCGGGATCGGGAAAGTCGAAGCCGCGATCAGTACGATCTTGTGCCTGAAGAATTTCCCTGTGAAAGGGATCGTCAATATCGGGACCGCCGGCGGGTTGAAAGAAGAACAGGAAGTGTTGGACGTGGTCGTTTCCACGAAGACCGCTTACCATGATTTCGACTTGACAGCCTTCGGGGAGCCGAAAGGGTTCGCCACCTCGCGGTATGTGGTCGACGCGGATCCGAACTACATCGACGCGTTTCAAAGGATCATCGGTGAAGAGCGGCATTGGATCGGACCGATCGTTTCAGGCGACATGTTCGTCGGGGATCCGATGGTCGTCGCGTCCATCATCAAGGCTTTCCCCGAAGCGATCTGCGTCGAAATGGAAGGGGCGGCGATCGCTCATGCCGCGAAGATTTTCAACACGCCGTTTGTCATCTTGCGTTCCTTGTCGGATATCGCCGTAAAACACGGGAATGCGATGACCTTTGAAGAGTACCTTGTGAAAGCGAGTGAACGCAGCGCACGTTGGTGTTATGAAGTGATGCCGCTATTGGAAAGCATGTAATATGATCGAACAGTTCGAGGAATGGCTCCTTCTTATCCTATCCGAATCGTTTTGGCTGAACCTGCTGGAACAATTCCGTGATTTCGGTCCCTTGGCGCCGGTTTTCCTGGCGTTGCTTGAATCCTTCATCCCCGCTTTGCCTTTGATTGCCATCGTTACGTTTTCCACGGGGGCTTTCGGACCCTATTTCGGGTTTCTCTTCTCCTATATCGGAAGTCTGGGTGGGTCCATCCTCGTATTCCTGCTCATCCGCAAGATCGTTAAACCGTATTTCATGCATTGGGTACCTAAGCGCAAGAACCTAAACCGTTGGATGCATTGGGTTTCAAGACAAACCCCCGATACCATCATTATGCTATCGGCCATGCCGTTTACCCCCAGCAGTCTTCTAAACCTCACGTTCGGCTTATCGGAATTCGTCGCGATGAAGTATATCGTATCGATCGCCATCGGGAAATTCATCATGATCGGCGCGATGGCGATGTTCGGACATACGATGATCCGCTCCCTGGGGGATCCTTGGGTTCTTCTGGGGTTGGGTTTGATCTATCTTGTCGTCCATCTTCTTTATCGGAGAATCAAGGTAAAAGCGAAGCTGGATGAGATCGAAGACGAAAAAAAAGAAGAGTGACCTCTTCTTCAGTTTGTATATTCGGCGCGCCAGATCCCGACGTTCTTCATCCACGTCTTGATCTCGTCCATCGTGAATGGTTGGTTCGTATCCCATTCAAGCACGTTTCCGATGATGATTTCACCGTTTATGGAATCATAAGCGACAAACGCCGGATAATGGGAGAATCCCCACGCCTTACGTATCGCGTTGGAGGAAATGTCCTTGGACAGAGCGGACATGTCGACAGGTTCGATGTCTTCAAACAATGTAACATTGGCATCGTCGGCCAGCTTCACCAACAAATCGTTCTTGACGAATTCGCAATCCGTACTCGTCGTCTGACAGAAATAGATATAGTGCTTTCCGGGATTGTCGAGAAGATAGTCTTCTAGGTCGCCGAATGCGACGGTCGAAGCCTTCAGGCTGGTTTGTTTCAAGACATCCGCATTCTGCGGACGAAACACGAGATAGAGACCGGAAGCCGTAATACTGAGGATTAGAACGAAAGCAATGACGATTCTCCAGAATTTCCGCATCACGCACCTCCTGCACTTCGCATTTTAGCACGAGTGTTTCAAATATGCAAATCGGGGACACCTCGTCGAATCCGCTTTGATAAATCAAAGAAGGAGGAAGAACATGCCATCCAACCTGAAATCCATGCTACTCAATCTAGGGTTGATCCTGATCATTCTGATCATCGTACTCTTCAACCTTTTCGTATTTGTCAGCGGTCCGGCTCAGAAAAGTTCGGCGGAACGCGAACGTGCGTTGGTCCGCGTCGAAGGAAGCTTCGGCATCGACGATGCGGTTTCCCTTTATGACAGCGATTATAACCAATCGTTGTTCATCGGGGAAGGAACCGAGAACGGCGCAGAAGTGTATTTCGCCGCCACGCTGAACGGGAACGTACTGGATACGATTGCGAAGGCGGAATTCGATTTCGCCGCCGCATTGGCGAAAGCCGGGCTAGAGATGGAGTTCAGCGACCCCGAAATCCGCGTCGCCTACTATAAAGGGAAGTTCGTCATCGCCGTCCTTGAGAAGAATCGCGAGACCTTGCTTGATAGACTGGAATATTCGGTGGTGTTCACCGTGGAGATCAACGTATGAAAAACAAAATCTACAACGAGCCTTATTTCGATCGGATCGGATGGATCCTGGAAAACATCGAGAAGAGTCAATTGACTTCCATCGAGGCTTTGGTCGTGCTTCAGCTCGAACATATGCAGAAAAACAAGATCCCCTTCGACCTGGACGTTCTCGCCAGGCGATGCAAGGTGGATGTCGAACTGATCGATCTGATTCTCGAATCGTTGCGGGCGAAGGATTATCTGTGCATCGAAGTCCAAACCTCGACCATCGTCTATGATTTGGAGGGTCTATTCGACCATCCCGAGACCTTGGCGACCACCGACGAAGAGGTCTTCCGGATATTCGAGCAGGAATTCGGACGTCCCTTAAGTTCGACCGAAATCGACAAACTGATCGATTGGTTGAAGAATGCCGGGGCGCAGTTCTGCATCCATGCCTTACGGGAAGCCGTCATGTACCGCAAACTCAGCTTCGGATATATCGATAAGGTATTGTCGCAATGGCTCAAGAGCGGTGTCACCCTTGAACAGTTGAACGAAGGCCGACGCAACGATGACGCGAACGACTGAAATCCTGGATGTCATCGAAGGGATGTTCCCTGACGCGCGATGCGAGCTTCTCTATCAGACGAATTTCCAGCTCGCGGTCAGTGTCATCCTGAGTGCTCAAACCACCGATAGAGCCGTCAACGAAGCCACCCCGGCCTTATTCGACCGTTTCCCAGATGCCTTGAGTATGTCGAATTCGACGTGCGAAGAAATCGAGCCTTACATCCAACGGATCGGACTCTATCGCAATAAAGCCAAACACATCCTCGCGTTTTCAAAAGCTTTGGTGTCGGATCATGACGGGGAAGTCCCGTCTTCGTATGAAGAATTAATCAAACTCCCCGGGATCGGAAGCAAGACCGCCAACGTCATCCAAGGGGTCGGATTCAACATCCCGTCGCTGGCTGTCGATACGCATGTCCATCGCGTCAGTCTCCGGTTGAAACTTGTCCCGAAAGGTTTGGATGTCCATGCGACCGAGACGACGTTGAAACGCAAGATCCCCAGGGAAAGATGGATCGTCGCCCATCATGCGATCCTGTTCTTCGGCCGATACCATTGCAAATCCCAAAAACCCGATTGCGACCTTTGTCCGCTTCAAGACAAATGCGGATACTATCAAGAAAAAACCCGGAAACGTTAAGTTCCGGGTTTGTTTGTCTTAAGGGATGATCAGCGTGATTCCATCAGGCTTCAATGCGCTTAACATATAGGTGTCCTCGTCGGTCACGAGCTCGCCATCGACTCGGACTTCGGTGATCAACGTACCGACGGTTGTTTCGAACGTACAGGTAATCAAACCGCAGATTTTATTGGCTTCGGCCTGCGCTTGTGTTTTCCCGATGAACTCGGTATTCAAGTCGACGCTCTTGTCGATGACGGTCACGGCGATGTTCAAGGCTTCAAACTCGGTCAAGGTATACTTCTTTCCTTCGATTGCCGGTGAAATCAGCGAAACGGTTCCGAGTTGGTTGGACGTCGCGGTGTTGGGAAGGGTGTAGGTGACGACCTGGTCGTTGATTCCATAGGACGCCAGGAAATCGCGGGTAACCGAATAACTATGCCCGGTGAGGTTGTTGGGAACGTTGACTTGGGTATCCTCGACCACGATGTCTTTGCAGATTTCGGAACTCGTGATGCCTGAACTGTCATAGCCGAAGTAGCCGCAGACTCGGACGGTCGACTTTGGAGGCACGTCGACGACTTTTGAGAAGGCGTTGGTCGATTCGGCGAATTCCGCGATCACGGTCGATCCGATGCTGAGCCGGACTTTGTATCTGACGGCTCCGAAAATCCATGAAGGATCGTAGAGTCTGGTTCCGACGGCGGTATAGGTCTTGTCTTTTACGATTAGTTCCATATCAAGTGTGGGAGGTGCGATGGTCAAGGCCTCGGGGTTCGGATAGGCGCTGAAAGCGAAATCGAATTGTTTCTGTGATCCGCTGTCGATCATCGTCGTGTCGAAGCTCGTGGGGTTCTCCAAGGCCGGCGGGACCAAGGTGCCCAACTGGGCGAAACTCTTCTTGATCAGCGCGGTGGTAACCAATGACGGATTCATATCCGCAAGAGGGGAAACATAGGGGAACACACCGAGCACGTGGGTGATCGATACGACGCCGCTGGGTTGTTTGACCGAAGCGGGTTTGGCGCGTTCTCGATAGAGTTCGTTTAGAATCAGACTGTTGACGTTGCCGGGGAGATTCATCCGGCTGACATCGTTGGTGATGTAACTGATCTGGTCTTTGCTTGCTTTATCATATCCGACCCAGACGGCGGTGGTGAACTGGCTGGTCGAAGCGACCATCCAACGGTCCTTGACCGATCCCTGAGGGATGCCGTATTCCAAGCCTTTGTCGCCCCAGTCGCTGGTACCGGTTTTGGCATAGACTTCATAATTGCGTTTTAAAATCTGCATGTAGTTCTGATAGGGGCCGGTTACGTCGTATTCCATCATCTTGGTGGAAAGGTAGGCGGCGTCTTCGGAAATGACTTTGGTCGAGGCGTAGGTCGGAACGATCGGTTCCGAGCCGTCCTTGAATTCGATGCGTTGGATCGTATGCGGCTTGATATAGTTGCCGCCGTTGACGATCGCCGCATGCGCCCCGGCTTCCTGTACCGGCGTGATTTCGAAACTCGATCCGCCGATGGCATAGCCAAGGTCGAAGTTGCCGGAATTGACCTGGTCGAACCCGATGCTGTTGAGGTAGGCGATGACTTTCTTGCTGCCGATCTTGTCGATGACTTCCTGCAGCGTTTTAAGTGCCGGGATGTTCAACGAACGCGCGATCGCGGCGCTCAGTGTGACTTGTCCGTTATATCGTTCGTCGAAGTTGGAAACGACGATGTCGGTCCCGCGATAGACATAGGGTTCGTCCAAGATGACATGCTGGGTCGAATACCCGAGATACTCGAAGGCGAGGGCGTAGGAGAGGATCGGCTTGAGGGACGATCCCGGTTGTTTCTTCATGGTCGTCGCACGGTTGAACAGACGTTCGCCTTCATAGAAGCGTCCGCCGCCCATCGCCACGATTTCACCCGTCTTGTTGTTTAGGGTGACCATCGCGGTCTGGATGATGTCGTTGGGCCATTTGAGTTTGGTTTCGCCGTTTTGGATGGCTTCGACCGTATCCTGCAATTTGCGGTCCATGCTGGTATAGATCATCATCGGCGTCGTGTAAGGATCCAATCCGGTGGTCTCTTGAACTTCGGTGATGACTTCGTCGATATACGCCTGGTAGGGGCTGCCGATCTTCTTGCTGGACCCGCCTGCGAAGGTATCTTCCAGATTGATGGATTTCGCGGCGGCGGCTTCTTCTTCGGAGATATAGCCGTGATAAACCATCAGGTTCAACACTTCGTTGCGACGAACGGTCGCGACTTCGATATCGCCGTTGATGAAGGGGCTGATCGCTCCGGGGGCGTTGATGACGCCGGCGAGGAAGGCCGCTTCGCTCAAGGTGATTTCCGAAATCTCCTTGCCGAAGTAATATTGGGCGGCGTTGTTGATTCCGCGCGTCGTCCCGGCACCGAAGTTGATCATGTTTAAATAAAGCTCAAGAATCCGTTTCTTGCTGATCTGCTTATCCAATTGCATCGCCAAATAGATTTCCTTGATTTTTCTGGGAATCTGTTTCTCGGCGCTAAAGTACGTGTTCTTGATCAATTGCATCGTAAAGGTGGAACCGCCTTGGTCAAACGAAATGTCGCGCGTCTTGATCGAAGTGATCAGGTTCTCGATGGCGGCTTTCGTGAAACGCGGCAAGTCGAATCCGTTGTGCATGAAAAACCGCGAGTCTTCGATGGAAATAAAGGCATCGATCACGACTTGGGGCAGGTCGGCATAGGTGATGTTCTCACGCAATTCTTCACCGATATCCGCGATCAACACACCTTCGCTGTCGAAGATCTGGCTGGATTCCGGACTTTCGAAATCCTCGATGTTGAGCGTCGGGGCGGTTTGGATGACGGAATACAGGTAATACCCCGCGACGCTCGTCCCGACGATCGCCAAGACGACGATCGATGCGACGATGGATGCGAAGACGCGCGTGACGCGACCTTTTTTCCGATTGATTTTCTTCTTCTTTTCAGTCATTCAGCATTTCTCCTTTGAAATAATACGCATCGACACAGGTCAGGTAGTCGATCGGAGGCGTAAGCCTCCAGGGAATCCGCATCCCGTTCTCCCGGATCCATAGAATGGGGATCGAGCGGCGGGTCGTGGTGTCGATGAACGCCAACAGCCTGTCCGCCGGGACGAAATACGTTTCGTCCAGCGATGTAAAACGGATGATCATGAAGGTCAGTGCCCCATGACGTAGGACGCTGCGCATATGCGCGATTTGATGTTCATGCAGGTAGGCCAGGGCGAAGCTTGTCTTGGACTGGGTTTCCTTCGCTTCGTAGTCCACCGCTTTGCAGCGGTACACGCCGTTGTAGTCGGTCGTGCTCGGCACTTTGAAATAGGCTTCGGTGATCTTGGCTTGGCTTCGCGACGGATAGGAAACCGTGGCGATCATGATCGGGGTCGGCTTCTTGTGCACGTTGGCCCGATCGAGTTCCAGATAATACGCATTGGTCTTGTTCAAGTCGTCTTCAAGGCTCATTCCGCGCTTGGAAGTCGATTGAACCGGACCGTTTTTCTGAGGCGTTTTCTTCGTTGGATATCCGACCATTTCATCACCTCTGATTATTATATACGAATACGAACCATTTTTCCATCTTTTACGACGAGGCCAAAAGACCCCGCACTTGCAAATCACGCGCGGATTTGCTTTAATAGAAGCGCAGGAGGAACCGGATATGAACAAAATCGGAAAACTGGATGCACAGACGATTTATCAGAAAGAGTTCAATATCGAATTCAAAGGGTACTCCGCTTCCGAAGTCGATGCGTTTTTGGACCTTGTGATCAAAGACTATCAGCTTTACGACGAGACCGTCGAGAATCTTCGCGACCAAGTCGAACAACTGAAAAACATCAACCTTCAATTCCAGAATAAACTGACGGAGTTGCAGGGTCGGATCGAAGCCGGCGACACGGTGGAACCCGCGGGGAACTCCGTGGACCTCTTGAAGCGTTTGGCCAAACTCGAGCAGGAAGTATACAAGAAATAAAGGCATCACACTAGGGCAATCGCTGGGCGACCAGAGGAAAGTCCATGCTCGCACCGTCTGCGACGACGGTAGTGATTATGCTGGATGAAACCATAAATCCAGGCGGGAAACCGACGGCTGACGAACTCCTAAAACGAAAGTCATGGACAGAATCTATAAAAGTGCCACAGTGACGGAGTCCGATGGGAAACCACCGGAGTGGAACGAGGTAAACCCCATAAGCGAGAAACCCAAATTTGGTAGGGGAACTTGGCGATGCGAACTGAAGCAAAACCGAGGCGTGCAAGCGCAGATAAATGATTGTCGCCCGCAAGGGAACAGAACATGGCTTACATAGTGTGATGAAAACGGGATGCAAGTCCCGTTTTTGATTTTACATTCACTCGCGGAGTTGGTATAATCATAAATGATGGACGGAGGTAGATCATGACGGAAATCGGGAATATCATCCGAAGCAGACGTGAAGAACTTGGTTTAACGTTGACGGAAGTCAGCGAAAAGACGAAAATCAGCATGATCCATCTCGTAGCGATCGAAAACGGCGACATGGATCATTTTAAGCATGATATGGTGTTCTTACGGTTCTATCTGAAAACGATCAGCGTCGCGCTCGACCTCGACTTCCAGACCATCGCGCATCAATTCAACCTGAGCAAGGATGACTATACCAATACCATTTCTTTGAAGAAAATCAAAGAGAACGAAACCAGTGAAGCCAACGTGGCGAAGAACAGGCAACTCTCCGACAGCAAATACATTTATCAGAACATCAAGAAAAGACGCGTCGACGTCTCCTTCATCACCCTCTTGATCGCGATCTTAGTAATCGTCATCGGATTGGTGTTCGTGTTTTTCAACAGCGTACTTCCGCTATTGACCCGTGATCCCGAACTCATCTATCAGCCGGTCGATGAGATTCCTTCAGAAATAACGCCGGAGCCCCAACCCGAGCCCGAACCCGAGCCCGAACCCGAACCGACGATCATCGTCGTGACGAAAACGGGGTTGACCACGTATTCGATCACGGATTGGGTCGAAGGGAAGCAAGTCAAGTTCGTCGTCAGTTTTTTATCGAACTCCATGATGAAAGTCTACATCGACGACGTGTTGACCAACAATCCCAGTGCGCGGATCTACAACTACGGTGAAACGATGGAAGTCATCGTCGAAGCGGCGGCGAACCGGAAGGTCTCGATCAGTTTCGGATACATCAAACGGAATACGATCAAAGTCGATGGCATCGACGCCGTGATCGATCCGACGATCGCCAACCTACCGCGTTCGTACCGTATCGAATTCACGTTCGCAGGAGGTTCTTGATGAATTTACCGAATCGTCTGACCTTATTGAGGATCGTCATGATCCCGTTGATCGTGTTGATCGTTTTGTTTCCTTTCGCCCAATTCAACATCTACATCGGTCATTTCTCGATCGAACATATCGATTTATCCTATCGTAACGTCGTGATCCTCGTCTTGTTCGCGATGGCCAGCTTCACCGATTTCCTTGACGGCTATATCGCACGTAAGCACAACCTGGTCACCAGCCTAGGCAAGTTCCTCGATCCGATCGCGGACAAGCTTTTGGTCAATACGATGTTCATCGTGTTCGCATGGCAGGGGATCATCCCGGTCGTCGCGGTCTTGGTGATGCTGTGGCGGGATACCGCGGTGGATGCGATCCGGATGATCGCATCGCAGAAAGGCCGCGTCATGGCGGCGGGATATTTGGGGAAAGTGAAGACCGTCGCGCAGATGGTGACGATCATCCTGATCCTGCTCAACAACCTGCCGTTTGAACTTTACTCCTTGCCCGTTTCCGATCTGATGGTCTGGTTCTCGACCTTCATTTCATTGATCAGCGGAATCAGCTACTTCCTACAAGCCAAGGACATCCTGCTGGAGTCGAAGTAAATGGAAGAACTTTTAAATCTGTTGAGAAGCCTGAACTTGTCGATGAGCTGCTGCGAGAGTTTCACCGGCGGGTTGTTCGCGACGCGGGCGACCGCGATCGCGGGGGCGTCCGACGTTTTTCTGGGCGGGATCATCGCCTATTCCAACGACATCAAAGCCAATGTCCTTCACATCGATCCGGAAATCCTGGCGGAGTACGGGGCGATCAGCGCCCAAACCGTCGAAGCGATGGCGAAAAACGCACAGGTTTTGTTTAAAAGCGACCTCTGCGTGTCCTTTAGCGGAAACGCGGGACCGGCCGTGATGGAAGATAAGAAGAACGGTGAAGCCTATATGTGCATCGTCTATCGGGATGTATTACGGGTCTATCACGATGTGTTTCGCGGCAGCCGCGAGGATGTCCGGTATGGCGCCGTGGATGCGGCGATACGCCGCATCAAAGAGTTGGTTAGGGAAGTAACAGAACCTTGCGAAAAAGGGGTCGGAGGATAACCATGGAAAACAAAAAAGATGCATTGTTGGAGGAAGCGCTGAAGCAGATCGAGAAACAATACGGTAAGGGTTCCATCATGAGACTTGGCGACCGTGCCAACGTGGACATCGACGCCATCAGCAGCGGATCGATTTCGATCGACCTGGCGCTAGGGATCGGCGGATACCCCAAAGGACGGATCGTCGAGATCTACGGTCCGGAATCCAGCGGTAAAACGACGCTTGCTTTGCATGCGATCGCCGAAGTACAAAAACGGGGCGGCAAAGCCGCGTTCATCGATGCGGAAAACGCCATCGACCCGCGGTATGCTCGTAATCTGGGCGTCAACATCGACGACTTGATCCTAAGTCAGCCGGATAGCGGGGAACAAGCCCTTGAAATCACGGAACTTCTGATCAAGAGCGGAGCGATCGACCTGGTGGTCGTGGACTCCGTCGCGGCCTTGGTCCCGCAAGTCGAACTCGACGGAGAAATGTCGGACGCCAACGTCGGTCTGCAGGCCCGTTTGATGTCCAAGGCGATGCGTAAACTCTCGGGCGTCATGAACAGAAGCGAATGCACCGTCATTTTCATTAACCAGTTGCGCGAGAAAGTCGGCGTCATGTTCGGCAACCCCGAAACGACATCCGGCGGACGCGCGTTGAAGTTCTATGCTTCGATTCGTATCGACGTCCGTAAAGGCGAAGCCATCAAGAACGGCAACGACATCGTCGGAAACAAAGTGACCGTCAAGGTCGTCAAAAACAAAGTCGCGCCTCCGTTCAAAGTCGCGCTGGTCGAAATCATGTACGGCGAAGGGGTATCGCGGATCGGCGAGTTGATCGATCTGTCGGTCGAACACGAAGTCGTGCAGAAATCCGGCGCATGGTTCGCATACAAAGGCGAAAAGATCGGGCAAGGGAAAGAAGCGGTCCGCGCTTTCTTGAAATCCAATCCGGTGTTGGAAGCCGAAATCACCGAAGAAGTGAAAAAGAAGGCGTTTTTCAAGCAAGAAGCGAGCTTAAAGTAGCAGGGGAACCTGCTATTTTTCTTGTGCTGAGTAAATGTTATTGTGAATTGTCAGTAAATTCGTTATTATGTAAAAGAGTTATATCTAACTCATCAATAGGTACAGGAGGAAAAGCATGCCTAAAGACATTCTCTTTTCCGTCTTGGCCGGTATCAGCGGTTTTGCTTTGGGACTGATCGTGATGGTTTTAGTCTCAAAGTTAGGGTTAAATAGAGATCAACAAAAAGCAAGTTTACTCATCAGCGAAGCAACAAACAAAGCGGATAACCTTGTACGCCAGGCGGTCCTTGAAGGAAAAACGCAGGCGTATGAATTGAAACTTGCCGCGGAGAAGGAAATCAAGGAGCGTCGTCAAGAAATCCAGGAACTGGAAAACAAGATGTCGCGCCGCGAGGATAACTTCCATTTCCGTGAAGAAACGTTGACGAACAAAGAAAAGCAGATTGATGATAAAAATAAACAATTAACCGAAAAATTGAACGTACTGGAGAAGATGGAACGTGATTTGCAGTCGAAGATCGATATACAGGTGACGGAACTCGAACGATTCGCGAACATGACGCAGGCGGAAGCCAAGAAGGAATTAATGAGCGCGGTCGAAAAGAAGATCCAAAACGAAGTGACGGCTTATATCCGTGAAGCGGAAGACGATGCGAAATCGATTGCGGCCGATAAGGCGCGCAATATCATCGGAATGGCGATTCAACGTTATGCCCAAGAGGAAACGTTGGAGCGTACCGTTTCGGTCGTCGCGCTTCCCAGTGAAGAAATGAAAGGCCGCATCATCGGCCGCGAAGGAAGAAATATCCGGGCGATCGAACAAGCGACGGGTGTCGACCTCATCATCGACGATACTCCCGAAACCATCACGCTATCTTGTTTCGATCCGATCCGACGGGAAATCGCCCGTCTTGCGCTTGAGACCTTGATTAAAGACGGACGGATCCAACCCGGCCGTATCGAAGAAGTCGTGAATAAAGTAACCAAAGAACTGAATGAAACCATTCAGAAGGTCGGTGAAGAAGCCGTCTTCAAACTGAACATCGGGAAGATCGACCGTGAAATCGTCGGTTTGATCGGACGTCTGCGTTACCGTTACAGCTATGGTCAAAACGCATTGCAGCACAGCATGGAAGTCGCCTACCTGGCAGGGATGATGGCCGCCGAACTCGGGTTGAACCAAACCTTGGCGAAACGCGCCGCGCTTCTGCATGATATCGGGAAAGCGATGGACTTCGAAGTCGAAGGAAGCCATATCGAAATCGGGGCGCGGATCGCGAAGAAACACGGTGAAAACGCCGTCGTCATCAACTCGATCGAGTCCCACCACGGAGAAGTCGAACCGACCAGCATCATCTCGGTCTTGGTCGCCGCCGCGGACACCTTGAGTGCCGCCCGTCCGGGTGCACGTTTCGAATCCTTTGAAAACTACATCCAACGTTTGGAACAACTTGAAAAAATCGCGACGTCGTTCGACGGCGTCGAAAAGACCTATGCCATCCAGGCCGGCCGCGAAATCCGCGTCATGGTCGTGCCCGAAAAGTTGGATGACATGGCGTGTCATCGCATCGCACGCGAAATCCGCGAGAAGATCGAAGCCGAACTGACCTATCCTGGCCAGATCAAGGTGACGGTCATCCGTGAAACCCGTGCTTCGGACATCGCCAAATAATGAAAATTCTGTTTATCGGCGATATCGTCGGTAGCAAAGGAAGGGCAGCAGTCAAACAACTGCTGCCTTCCCTACGATTGGCCTATGACGCGGATGTCGTGATCGCCAACGGTGAAAACGCGGCGCACGGCAAAGGAATCACACGCAAAATCTATGAAGAACTCTTAAGTTACGGCATCGATGCGATCACGCTGGGGAACCACGCGTTTTCCAAGGCCGACCTCTATGACTTCATCAACCAGGCGGACCGGTTGGTCCGTCCGATGAACCTCATCCCGACCGGGTTGGGACGCGGACACCTTGAGATCGATGTCAAGGGTACGCCTTTGGTGATCGTCAACATCTGCGGCACCGTCTTCATGGAAAACACCGATGAAACGCCGTTCGAAGCGATGCATCGGATCGAAAACAACTTCACTAATAAAATCGTCCTGGTCGACCTCCATGCGGAAGCGACCAGCGAGAAAATCGCCTTCGCCTACATGTTTCAAGACGTGGTCAGCGCGGTCGTCGGAACGCATACGCATGTCCAGACCGCGGACGAGAAAATCATGAACGGTTGCGCCTTCATCAGCGACGTCGGCATGACGGGTCCCTACGACAGCGTCATCGGGCGGGATGTGATGGAAGTGCTTGATCGTTTCAGCGGCATCCGCAGTGCGCGCTACACCGTTTCCGAAGGGGAGTCCCAACTATGCGGGCTGTTCATCGAGATCGACGAGACGACGCGCCGTGCGGTTAAAATCGAACGGATTCAGATCCGGCCGAAAGATGAATCCATAACTCGTTCTTGAAGAACCTTTAAATCGTGATATAATTATTGCAGATCAAGGAGGGTGTTGGAAATGCCGGTAGTAGTAGCAAAAGACATTTGTATCGGTTGCGGAGCGTGTGTTGGCGTATGCCCGACGGGAGCGTTGTCGTTGGACGCCGACGGAAAAGCAGAGTGCGACGAATCGCTGTGCATCGATTGCGGCGCATGCATCGGGGTCTGCCCGACGCAAGCCATTTCGCAGAAGTAAGAAACCAAGCGTCGCTTGGTTTTTTTAACCGGAGGAATCCATGAAAGAAATCAAAGACTACTTCGTTCTCCCCAATCTAAAAGAAGCGCAGAAACGATCGAAAGACCATGCGGTCATCGAACGTTCGCTTTTCCATATCGACGACGTTGCGAAAAACCTCGGCAACGGACGGAAATACTTTTTACGTACCTATGGCTGTCAAGCCAACGAACGGGACGGCGAAACCATCCGCGGCATCCTGGAGGAAATGGGATATCTTCCGGTCATGGACGCCGAAAGCGCCGATTTGATCCTTCTGAATACATGCGCTGTCCGAAAGAACGCGGAAGACAAGGTGTTCGGTGAAATCGGACAACTCAAACGTTTCAAACTGAAAAACCCGGATCTGATGTTCGTGGTATGCGGATGCATGGCGCAGGAAGAAGAAGTCGTCCAAACCATCCTACAGAAGCACCACCACATCGATCTGGTGTTCGGCACCCATAACATCCACCGTCTGCCGGATCTTCTCTATAAAGCGACCTTGACGCGCGAACGCGTGATCGAAGTTTATTCCCAGGAAGGCGACGTCATCGAAAACCTACCGGTACGACGCGTCTTGAGCACCAAAGCCTGGGTCAACATCATGTATGGCTGCGATAAATTCTGCACCTACTGCATCGTACCCTATACCCGCGGGAAAGAGCGCTCGCGGACAATGGAGGACATCTTGGAAGAAGTGGAAACGCTCAAAAAAGAAGGATGCAAGGAAGTCACCCTATTGGGTCAAAACGTCAACGCCTACGGGAAAGATCTGTATGGCGAACATTGCTTTGCGAAGCTGATGGAGAAGGTATCCCAAACCGGGATCGAGCGGATCCGGTTCACCACCAGCCACCCCTGGGACTTCACCGACGAACTGGTCGATGCCATCGCGACGCTTCCCAACGTCATGCCCTACATCCATCTTCCGTTTCAGTCCGGCAACGCCGAGATCCTGAAAATCATGGGAAGACGCTATACCCCCCGGGAATACCTGACCTTGTTTCATAAGCTCAAGGACAGAGTGGAAAACGTCGCGTTTTCCACCGACATCATCGTCGGCTTCCCCAATGAGACCGAAGAACAGTTCAACGATACCTTGGCGGTTCTGGATGAATGCAAGTTCGATAACGCATTCACCTTCATCTACTCGCCCCGCGAAGGGACGCCGGCCGCTAAAATGGAAGACAACGTGCCGATGGAGGAGAAACGCAAAAGGTTGCAGATCCTGAATGCCAAAGTGGCGCAGCATGCGCTTGAAAACAATAAGTGGATGGTCGATAAAACCGTGAAGGTATTGGTGGACGGACCCTCCAAGAAAAACGCGGAAGTTTATTCCGGGTACACCGAAAACAACAAGCTGGTCAATTTCACCTCGGGTGACGATTGCACCGGCGAAATCGTCGAAGTGCTGATCACCGATGCGAAAACCTGGACCTTGAACGGCAAACGGAAATAGAATCGGGCCAACGTTTGAAAAAAGAGACCCGCTAAGGTATAATGGTAGAAAAGCAGGAGGAAATATCATGGATAAAATACGCATTTTTGCGTTAGGCGGGCTGGACGAAGACGGCAAAAATCTTTATGTCGTGGAAATCAACAACGATCTCTTCGTCATCGAAGCCGGAATCAAATACCCCGATACGGAACAATTGGGAATCGAGATGATCATTCCCGATATGAAATATCTCATCGAAAACAAGGACAGGGTGAAAGCCGTGTTCATTACGCATGCGCATGACGATGCGATGGCGGCTTTGCCGTATCTGTTGAGGCAGGCGAACGTCCCCATCTATACGACGCCGCTGAGCGCCGTGATGATCGAAGAGATGCTTAAGAAGCAGAATATCAAGGAAGTGAAGATCCACCGCATCAAGCGCAACGGGAAACTGGCGATCAACGGCGTCAACATCCGCACCTTCGGGCTGACGCATTCCATCGCCGACGCCTTCGGCTTGGCGATCGAGACCGACCAAGGCGCGATCGTCTATGCGGGTGAATACATCATCGATTTGAACGCGCGCAACGCGGCGTTCGCTTGCGACATCACCGAATTCGCCGACATCGGCAAGAAGGGTGTCTTGGCATTGTTGACGGAATCCGTCTATGCGGAAAAGCCGGGCTTCACGGCGCCGAACCACCGCATCACGGACCATATCGAGAGTGCCGTCGAAGACGCGCGGGGACGGGTGTTCATTACGCTTTATGAACAAAACCTTTACCGTTTGATCGAAGTCATCGAACTCGCCAACAAGTACAAGAAAAAGATCTTCTTCTACAATGACAATCAACGCAATCTACTGCGCCAGGTCGAAAAACTGGGCTATTACCATGTGCCGGCCGGTTTGGAACTCAGCGCCGAGAAATTCACCAACGACTACACCAACGCGATCATCATCGTCAGCGCCAGCGGGCCCAACGTATTCAAGGTCATGCACCGCATCGCGATTTCGGAAGATACGAAGCTTGAACTGCATAGCGAAGACACGGTCGTCATCGCCTCGCCGGTCGTCCCCGGGACGGAGCGTGAAGCCAGTAAAATGGAGAACGAACTCTACAAAGAGGGCGTGCGCGTCGTGACGCTGGACCGCAAGAAAATCTTTTCAATGCATGCTTCCGCCGAGGACATCAAGATGATGCTGTCCCTGCTGAAACCGAAATATTTCATCCCCATCCATGGTGAATACCGGCAATTGATCGTCAACGCGAACATCGCGTTGGATTCGGGCTATTTCGCGGATCGCATCGTGGTTCTCGACAACGGCCAAGTCGCCTTGTTCGAAGACAAAGTGTTGAAAAACACATCGACGATCCTTCCGTTGGAAGATCTGATGATCGACGGTAACGAATCGCTGGATGTCAGCGGGATGGTTTTGAAAGACCGTGAAGCCTTGTCGACCGACGGAGCCATCGTGGTCGGCGTCGTCGTCAACTATGCGACCAAGGAAGTCATCGGCGGACCCGATGTCCAGTCCAGGGGTGTCATCTATCTCAAGGAAGCGGACTACATCGTCAAGGAAATCGGCAACATCGTCGAACGCGTCATCATCGACGCGGTCGCCGCGAACAAGTATGAGAACATGTCCGTGCGCATGGACGCCAAGGATAAAATCATGCGCTATGTCCTGAAGGAAACGGGCAAGCGTCCGATGATCCTTCCGGTCATCGTCGAAATCAATGTGAATGAATAATCACGGAGGGTTGCATGGCACGCAGAAAAACACTACGGAAAGAGGAGCGTAAGCTTCTCTACATCATCAACGCCCTCATCCTGTTTACGTTGACCATCATTTCGTTTCAACGTTTCGGGATCGTCGGCATCTATCTTGACCGTTTGGTGCGCTTTTTTGTGGGCGAAACGATCGTATTCTTTTACGTCCTTATGTTTCTATACGCCTTGTTCATCCTTTTTTGGCGTAAGAACCCCAACCTTCGTTTAAAGACGAGCATCGCATTGGGTTTGATGCTGACGGCGGTGATCCTTACCGCATCCTATCGCGCCTATACGCGATCCGACATCGGATTCGCGGTCTTTGAAGAATGGATGAGCAACACGCCGGAAATCTTCACCGAAGCGCTGTCCCCCAACGGGGGGCTGGTCGGGGTTTTCCTGTATTCGCTCTTCACCCTTCTGTTCGCACGGACAGGGACGCTGATCGTCATCGTTTTCCTCTATATCGTGGCCATCCTGCTCTTCGTGGATTGGAAATACGTGAAGAAAGCCATCGCCAAGATGCGCTCCGCCAAAAACCGCGTGATGACGCAGATCGGCGAAGAAATGGCTTATGAAGAAAAAACCGAACCGGAACTTCCCAAGAAGAAGCACCGGTTGAAGTTTTTGACGCCGGATGTCAAAGAACCCGAAGTCCAGGAAGTCGTCGTCCCTGAAAAACGTTCGACCGTCATCGCAAAGCCGAGTTTGTTCGATGAAAGGGAAGTCACGACGAAATCCGCCGCGACCATCCACAACATCGGCAACTACGTTCTCCCCGATATCAAGATCCTCGATGAAGTCGCGGCCAAGAGCAAATCCAGCGCCAACGCCAACGCAGCCGTTTTCAAAGGGAAGAAACTGCTTGAGATCCTATCGAATTTCGGCATCAACGCGACCCTGGTCGCCACCCATATCGGCCCGGCGGTCACGAAGTTCGAAGTGCGTCCGGACTCCAACGTCAAAGTATCGAAAATCGCTTCCATCCAGGACAACATCAAAATGGAGTTGGCGGCGAAGGACATCCGGATCGAAGCCCCGATCCCCGGCCGTAACGCGGTCGGCGTCGAGATCCCCAACGTAGAGATGATCCCCGTCCGCATGGCGGAGATGCTGAAGGAAATCCCTCCGGAAAAGATGAACAAGAAACTCTTGTTCGCCCTAGGACGGGATTTATCCGGGCGCCCGATCTTTTCGGAACTCGACAAAATGCCTCATCTCTTGATCGCAGGTGCGACCGGCAGCGGGAAATCCGTCTGCGTCAATTCGATCATTTCGACATTATTGCTACGTACGACACCCGATGAAGTGAAGATGATCCTGATCGACCCCAAGAAAGTCGAGTTCACTTCGTTCCAGAAAATCCCGCATTTGATCTGCCCGGTCATTTCCGACGCCTCCGAAGCCGCAAGGGCGCTAAAAATCGTCGTCAAGATGATGGAAAACCGCTATGAGGTCTTCTCAAAATGCAATGTCCGCAACATCACCGCCTACAACGAACTTCTCATCAAAGCCCCGCAGGAACACCTTGAGCCGATGCCGTGGATCGTCGTCATCATCGACGAACTCGCCGACTTGATGATCGTCGCCGGGAAAGAAGTCGAATCCAGCATCCAACGGATCACCCAGTTGGCGCGTGCCGCCGGGATCCACCTGATCGTCGCGACCCAGCGTCCTTCGGTCGATGTCATCACCGGGATCATCAAATCCAACATCCCATCGCGCATCGCCTTCGCCGTCTCCAGCGGAGTGGATTCCAGGACCATCCTGGACCATGTCGGGGCGGAAAGGCTGCTTGGTTACGGGGATATGTTGTTCATTCCGGTCGGAGAGCCCGCTTCCGTCCGTATCCAGGGGGTTTTCGTTTCCGACGATGAAGTACGCCGTTTGGCCGAAACCACCGCCGCACAGCGCAAACCGACCTATGACGAAGCGTTCATCAATCCCGAAGACGGGGAAGGCTTGTCGGAAGGCATCGCATCCGCCTTGGATGATCCGCTTTTCGATGAAGTCAAAGAGTATGTCATCGAAACCCAACGGGCTTCGACCTCCAGCATCCAACGCCGATTCGGATTGGGATACAACCGCGCGGCGCGCATGATGGATGTCCTTGAGCAAAAGGGTATCATCGGACCGACGCAGGGCAGCAAGCCGCGCGATGTCCGGGTCCGCAAAACCGACGATGAAGATTAAGCGGTTACAAAACCGCTTTTCCTTTGGTTTGCTTAGTTGACTTTAAGTGTAAAAAATACTAAACTGAGATGGAGCAGATACACTGCGAAAAACAATGGAGGAAGAAGTAATGAAGAAGCTTTTGATTCTTTTGACTGTATTCCTGATGGTATTCGGACTTGCTGCATGTTCGAAACCCGAAGACAAGGGATTTGAACTTGCCTTGATCACTGACGTCGGCAATATCGACGACAAGTCGTTCAACCAAGGCGCATGGGAAGGTCTTGTCAAGTATGCCGAAGAAAACGACATCACCCACCAATATTACAAACCGACCGAACAATCGACCGCTGCCTACGTCGATGCGATCGAATTAGCGGTTACCGGCGGGGCGAAAGTCATCGTCACCCCGGGATTCTTGTTCGGACCGGCCGTATTCGAAGCCCAGGACTTGTTCCCGGATGTCATGTTCGTGTTGTTGGATGCGGATCCGCACAGTGAAGACTGGACGCAGTTCCGTGCCGAAGACAATGTCTACTCGATCTATTATGCTGAAGAACAATCCGGTTTCCTGGCTGGCTACGCCGCGGTTAAAGACGGCTACACCAACTTAGGATTCATGGGCGGCATGGCTGTTCCGGCCGTTGTCCGTTTCGGTTATGGATTCCTTCAAGGCGCCGAATATGCCGCCGCTGAATTGGGTTTAGCCGATGTCATGGTCAAGTACCACTACACCGGTAACTTCGACGACACCCCCGATAACAAAGCGAAAGCCGCTTCCTGGTATCAATCGGGCGTCGAAGTGATCTTCGCCGCCGGCGGTAAAGTCGGGAACTCCGTCATGTCCGCTGCCGAAGAAGCCGACAAGAAGGTTATCGGCGTCGACGTCGACCAATCTCCTGAATCCGACACCGTCATCACTTCCGCGATGAAGGAACTCGGAAACTCCGTCTTCCTCGCGCTTGAAGCGTACTATGCCGATGAATTCCCGGGTGGCGAAATCGTCACGTTGGGCGCCGATGTCGACGGTGTTGGTTTGCCGCAAGACTTCAGCCGTTTCACGACCTTCAAACAAGCCGATTACGATGCCGTTTTCGACAAACTCGTTGACGGAACCATCATGATCAAGAAAGACACCGACGCCGCGACGGCCGATTTACTGCCGTTGACGATCGTCAAAGTCACCATCGAATAATTCGACTCGAA
>Ga0154525_106_pt5 | contig 47071 bp, 50 predicted proteins | sample RifGroE2_FD_105668 | JGI IMG/M metagenome (GOLD analysis project Ga0154525, IMG submission 105668) | Firmicutes bacterium GWE2_51_13
CTCAATTCACCGACGACACGCAGATGGCCTTGTTTACGATCGACGGGATCCTGCGCTATCAAACCGAAATCCTGTATGCCCCCCGTCCCCGTGAATACCAAGTCGTCCAGCACGAAGCCTATCTTCGCTGGCTCTACACCCAACAAGCCCCGCCCGCATCCCTTACAGAGGAGATTCTGGACGGCTGGCTTTATCATGAACCGACTCTGCACCAACGCCGTGCCCCCGGCATAAGTTGCCTTAGTGCGCTGCAGGAGGTCTGGGCACCGGGCGAAGGCGAACCGATCAACGATTCCAAAGGATGCGGCGCCGTCATGCGGGCCGCCCCCGTCGGGTTGGGGTTCGAAGGGGAAGAAGCGTTCCTCAATGGAAAGACCGGCGGGGCGCTGACGCACGGACATCCCAGCGGATACCTGAGCGCGGCGGCCTTGGCACGGATCATCGCCGAGCTGGTCAAGGGTGAAAGCCTTGCCTATGCCTTGGGGGTGACGATGGATCGCTTGAAGAAAGAAACCGGGCATGAGGAAGTCCTGCTTTATCTTAAGAAAGCCTATGAACTTTCGACGGAAGAAATCGAACCCAAACGGGCGATCGAAGCCTTGGGGTTAGGATGGGTCGGCGAAGAAGCGTTGGCGATCGCCGTCTACTGTGCCTTGAAATATGAAAACGACCCCAGGGAAGCGCTCTTGGCCGCCGTCAACCACGACGGGGACAGCGACAGTACCGGGGCGATCTGCGGAAACCTGATCGGGACGTGGAAAGGGTTCGACGCCCTGCCGGTCGAATGGGTTGAAAACGTGGAAGGAAAGACCATACTGGATCAAGTCGTCCTCGATCTGATCCAAGGTCCGCGCAAGAGTGATGAATGGATGTTGAAGTACCCGCTACAGGGTGGAAGCGTCCGATCAGGACAAAGGTAAAACAATGACATCGGTAATGGGAAAAATCTGTTTCGTCGATTTGAGTTCGATGAAGATCGAACTACGCGACATCGATCCGGCGATCACGAAGGATGTCGGATCCGGCATCGGTCTGGCCGCCTATCTTCTCAATCAGGAAATCCCGGTCGACGCGGATCCGCTTGGACCCGACAACGTGCTGGCGTTCATGAGCGGATTATTGACGGGGACCGGGGCACCGGTCAGCGGGCGCTGGATGGTCGCCTGTAAATCCCCGATCACCGGCGGATGGGGCGATGCGAACTGCGGGGGGACCTTGTCCCCGGCCATCAAACAATGCGGCGTCGACGGGATCTTCTTTAAAGGCATCGCATCGTATCCGATGCTTTTCGTCTTTGATGAAAACGGACCCCGATTGGAAGACGCCCGTGATCTTTGGGGGAAAGACGCCGTGGAAAGCGAAGCGATCCTTTGGGAAAGATATCAAACCAAGCGAAAACCGGCGGTCGCGACCATCGGGATGGCCGGTGAGAAACGATCCAAAATCGCCGGCATCGTCAACGACCGCGGACGTTTGGCGGCACGCAGCGGTGTCGGGGCGGTCATGGGAAGCAAGAACCTGAAAGCGGTCGTCCTCAACGGGAAACAGATCGTCCCGGTGTTCGACCGCATGAAGATGGCCGAACTTTCCAAGGAATTCACCAAGAAAGTCACGGATGCGAGTCTGCCTCCGATCTTGAACGGGAAGATCGTCCCGATTTTGGGGAAAGTGATGGCGATGGGGAAAACCTACGGGGCGTCCGACGGGATGCTTGCGATTTCCGTCATGAAGAAGTGGGGGACGATCGTCAACAATACGATGGGACTGCATAACGGTGACGACCCGATCCAGAACTGGAAAGGATCCGATGGCGACCTTCCCCGCAAGTATGCGCGAAACATGAACCCGGACGGCATCGTATCCCACCAGACCAAGAAATACCATTGTTCGTCCTGCGTCATCGGATGCGGCGGGATCTGCGACGTCGACGAACTGACGAAAGGCGAATACAAGGAAACCCACAAGCCCGAATACGAAACGGTCAACGCCTTCGGGGCGTTGTTGCTGAACGAAGACATGGATGTCATCTATCGCATCAACGAACGGCTCAACCGGGCAGGGATGGATTCCATTTCCGCCGGATCGACCGTCGCGTTCGCAATGGAATGTTTCGAGAACGGCTTGCTGACGAAGAACGAAACCGACGGGTTGGACCTGCGCTGGGGCAATAGCGACGCTTTGGTCCAACTGATCGATAAAATGATAACAAGGGAAGGCATCGGTGATTTATTGGCGGACGGGGTCAAGGAAGCGTCGCGCAAGATTCTAAACAGCGCTTCGATGGCGATCACGGCCGGTGGACAAGAACCCGGCATGCATGATCCGCGCATGGATCCGATGCTCGGTATCCATTTCAGCGCGGATCCCACCCCCGGAAGACATACGGTCGGAGGGGGCTCCTACTATAATTCCCTCCATCTTTGGGAAGTCGTCCCCTGGGCGCCCAAAGTCAAACCGAAATCCAAGAAGTCCGACGACTATCTGGCGAGCGAAGAAAACGGAATGAAAGCCGTCGCCGGCGCCGCATACAAACAATTGACCGACATCGCCGGCGGATGCTTGTTCGCGATGGCCACGGGATACAGGCATTGGCGTCTCTTCGATTATCTCAACGCCGCCACCGGATGGGACAGAAGCCCGGTCGAATACATGGAAATGGGGCTTCGTAGCCAAACCTTAAGACAACTCTTCAACATACGCCACGGCATCGATCCGATCGACTTCAAGATCCATGACCGGATCGCGGGGATCCCGCCCATGACGAAAGGTCCCAACAAAGGGAAGACGCTTCAGATCGACGGGATGCTGAGGGAACATTGGTTGGGCTTCGGCTGGGATGAGAAGGGGATTCCGACCCGGGAAACCTTAACGAAATTGAATCTTGAAGAATTCATTCCGGAGGACAAATGATCATCAGAGTCTATCCCGGCGCGATGGTGAAGGGGGATGGGTTGAATGAAGATGGCGAGATCGAATTGAAACAAGACGCGACGGTCTCCAAACTGATCGCCGTCGTGAACGTCCCGCTCTTTCTGCGACCGCTTCTTGTGGTTTCGGTCAACGGGAAAACCGTGAAAAAGAATCATGTCCTGCACGACGGGGATACGGTGAGTTTCCTCACCCCGTTGGCGGGGGGATAGACGCAAAGCGTCTATCTTTTTTTATCGGGAAACTAAACGAACGAATGATGAAAAAACGAACCGAAATGCAAGAAGACGTTGCGTTGAACCCTCCATCACGTTACACTTACATCGATGCGAGGTGAATCCCATGATCAAAGCCATTATCAGCGATATCGACGAAACCCTGTTGGACGACAAGCACAAGCTTCCCCAAGCCAACATCGAAGCCATACGCAAAGCCAGTGCGGCCGGCGTGAAATTCGTCCCGGCGACCGGTCGCGGTTATTGGGCGATCGCGGGGATCTTGAAGGAACTGGACCTTTTCGATCAGGAGAACGAATACGTCATCTCCTATAACGGATGTTGCCTCAGTGAAAACAAGAACGACAAGATCCTTGAGTTCAGGGGATTGCCCTATGAAAAAGTCAAGAAACTCTTCGATTTCGGAAAAGACAAGGACGTCTGCATCCAAATCTATACGCAAGATAAGCTCTACATGTACAACATGGGCGAGGACGAACGGGAACATTACCGCCACTTCGCCAACAGTTTCACCGAATTAAGCGAAGACATCTCGTTTCTAAAGGACATCCCGGTCGCGAAGATGCTTTATCAGAAAGTGGATATGCCGTATCTGCGCCGACTCGCCCATGAAATGAGCGATCTTTTGGAAGGGGTGACGCATACCTTCTCCTCCAACCGTTACTTCGAGATGAACAACCAAGGGGTCGACAAAGGGGCGATGGTGAAGGTGTTGGCCGAGAAACTCGGATTCACGCTGGATGAAGTCATCGCGGTCGGGGACAACTACAACGATGTCAGCATGCTGAAGGTGGCGGGGATCAGCGTCGCCGCCAACAACGCGGTCCTTGACGTAAAGAAGCTATGCACCTATACGACGACCAACGACAACAACGAAGGGGTCTTGGCGGAAGTCATCGAGAAGTTCGTATTCAATTCGATCTAACAGGCGCAAGCCTGTTTTTTTTTGTTAATCCGAATTAACAAACCTTTTACGTGAATGAAATCAATCTTGGGTCGGACTTTGGTACACTTACCTTGCATTAAGAAAGAAACATGCGAGGAAATGAAATGAAACGCAACATGAAAAAGACGACGTTAGTCCTTGCCTTGGCCGCACTGCTCGGCTTGGGTGCCTGTAGCACAACGAAGAAACTCGAAGGCAATATCGCCATCGACGGATCTTCCACCGTTTATCCCGTCACCGAAGCGGTCGCGGAAGAATTCAACGTTACGTATCCCGATGTGAAAGTCTCGGTCGGATTCTCCGGAACCGGCGGCGGGATGTCCAAGTTCATCGCCAAAGAAATCGATATCGCCGATGCTTCCCGTAAAATCAAATCGTCTGAAGCCGAAGCCGCAACCGCGGCAGGCATCGAATTCCTGGAAATCAAAGTCGGGTTCGACGGACTGTCCGTCTTGGTCAATCCGGAAAACACATGGGTCACCTCGTTGACCGTCGAACAATTACAAGAAATGTGGAAGCCGGGCAGTACGATCATGAACTGGTCCGACATCGACCCCACATGGCCCAATGAAAAAATCGTATTCTACGCCCCGGGCGTCGACTCGGGAACCTTCGATTACTTCACTGAAGAAATCGTCGGCGAACTCGATGCGATGCGTTCCGACTATACCGGATCGGAAGACGACAACGTCTTGGTCCAAGGCATCGCCGGCGACAAGTATGCGATCGGATTCTTCGGATTCGCCTATTATGAAGAAAACAAAGACAAACTCAAGGTCATCGGAGTCGATGAAGGCGAAGGCGCTGTCGTTCCTTCCTTCGAAACCATCGCCGACGGATCGTATTCCCCGCTTTCCAGACCCTTGTACATCTATGTCAACAAGGCTTCCCTGGAACGTGAAGAAGTTCTCGAATTCGTAACCTTCTACCTTGAAAACGCCAAGGAACTGGTTGCGGACGTCGGATATGTCCCCCTACCGGATGCGGATTACGAAGCTTCGCTTGAATTACTGAAGTAAAAAAAACTGACGAATCCCGAAGGCGTCCAAGCGACGTCTTTGGGCGTCTTAGGAGAAGCACATGATCACTATGAAACAGCGCAGAAAACGCAACGAAACCTGGATTAAATACCTATTAAGCGCCTTGGCGACGATTTCGATCCTCACCACCCTGGGCATCATCTATTCCTTGTTCTCGGAAACGTTCGTCTTCTTCCAACACGTCTCGATCGTCGAGTTCTTCACCACGCTCCAATGGTCGCCTTCCCTCAAGCCGCAGCACTTCGGCGTGTGGCCTTTGGTCGTCGGAACCGCCATGATCGCCATCGGTTCGGCCGCGGTCGCGATACCGTTAGGGCTTGGCAGTGCGATCTATCTGAGCGAATATGCGAAAAAGAAGACCCGCAAGGTCATCAAACCGATCCTGGAAGTCCTGGCCGGAATCCCTTCGGTCGTCTACGGCTTCTTCGCATTGACCTTCATCACGCCCATTTTACGAGACATCATCCCAAGTACGAAAATCTTCAACGCCGCCAGCGCCAGCATCGCGGTGGGGATCATGATCATCCCGTTGGTCGCTTCCTTAAGCGAAGACGCGATGAACGCCGTCCCCGATTCGATGCGTCAAGGAGCGTATGCGTTAGGTTCGACGCGGTTTGAAGTCGCGACCAAAGTCGTCGTCCCGGCGGCTTTATCCGGCATCGGGTCGGCGTTCGTCTTGGCCATCAGCCGTGCGATCGGGGAAACGATGATCGTCGCGATCGCAGCCGGTCAAAGCCCGATCCTGACGTTCAACCCCCTAAACAGCATCCAAACGATGACCGGTTTCATGGTCAACGTCGCCTTGGGGGACATCGAATACGGATCGATCGAATATCAAACCGTCTTCGCCGTCGGCGCACTCTTGTTTCTCTTGACCTTCAGCCTTAACCTTATCGCCCGATACATCGTGAAAAAGAACAGGGAGACCTACGCATGAACCTTGATTCAGTTGAAGCGCGTCGTTATATCGCACGCAAACTTAAACAACGTAAAGCTTTGGATAAGATCTTCCACGGGATCGTGTTTCTGGCCACGATGGTGGGCGTCGTCTTTCTTATCGTCTTATTGACAAAGATCTTCAGGGATGGATTCGGTAGTCTGAATTGGAATTTCCTGACTTCCTTCCCATCCCGCTTCCCTTCGAAAGCCGGGATTCTGACCGCGCTTGTCGGAAGCATATGGATCATCTCGCTGACGATCCTCATCGCCTTGCCGATCGGGGTCGGTACCGCGATCTATCTGGAAGAATACGCCAACAAACGTTCGAAGTTCTATAACCTCCTCGTCGTCAACATCGCCAATTTGGCGGGGGTCCCGGCGATCGTCTACGGGATGTTGGGGCTGATGGTGTTTGTCCGTCTGCTTCAATTCGGCAACAGTATCCTCTCGGGGGCCTTCACCTTGTCGCTTCTGATCCTGCCCGTCATCATCGTCGCCTCCCAGGAGGCCATCAAAGCCGTCCCCAACTCGTTGCGTGAAGCTTCCTTCGCCCTAGGGGCTTCGAAGTGGCAGACCGTCAGCCGCGTCGTCCTCCCGTACGCCATCCCCGGTATTTTGACCGGTGCGATCTTGGCGGTTTCACGGGCCATGGGCGAAGCCGCCCCCCTCATCATGGTCGGCGGCGCAGGGTATGTCGGTTTCCTCCCCGATTCCCCGATGGATGTCTTCAGCGCCCTTCCGCTTCAAATCTACAACTGGACCTCGCGTCCTCAAACCGAGTTCCAAAACGTCGCCGCCGCCGGTATCATCGTTTTGTTGGTGCTGTTACTGACCCTCAATGCGATCGCGGTCTTCATACGAAACAAATACTCCTATCGGATGGACTAAAAAGAGCGACGCACGTCGCTCTTTTTCTAGATTCGGTCGACCATGGATATCCATTCGTCCACGGTGATTTTTCGAAACAATTCAGCCAACAGGTCATACGGAATGACTTGTGTCGGTCGAAACCGCAAACACGATTTCCCCAGATCCGGCTTCTTGCCGACCCGTTTGGCATATTCTTCCTCGAACCATTCATGCAAACCCGGTTTGGCATACATCCCCATATGATAGACGGCGATGTGGTTCTTCTGGCTTGCAAGGCCGGCGAACGGCAGGGGGACACTCGGATCGCATCGGTAGCCTTGAGGATAGCGTGAGAAAGGGACCACGTACCCCGGCATCCCGTAGCCCATCGCTTCCTCGAAACCATCGGGTAGATTCTCTTTGATCAGCGTACGCAGACGATTCATGACTTCTTTACGGTCTTCGGGCAATTCATCGAAATATCGATCGACGGTTTTCGCTTCGCTTTGCATGCTAACACCTCGCTTATGGACTCAGTTTATCACAGGCCGGTTACCGAGAGAATCATTATGCCATGAAAAAACCGTGGTTTCACTCACGGTTTCGCTTTCCATTTATCCGCCCAGGCTTGGATCGGATCCAAGGCTTTCTCAAGTTCATGCCCCTTGACGGTCAACACATATTCGATGCGGACCGGGACTTCGGGGTAGACATTGCGTAGAATCAATCCTTCTTCCTCAAGTTCTTTTAAGCGCGCCGCAAGCATGCGCGCGCTTAAATCCGGAATCGCATGTTCCAGTTCCCCGAAACGCAAGGGTTGGTCGGCCAAGATCCGGATGATCAAGCCGTTCCAACGTTTCCCGAGGATTTCAAACGCACTCTCGAACTTAGGACAAAGGTGAAGGTTTTCCCGCATGAGTAGACTCCTTTAGTGACTTTATTATACCATGTTTCCTAAAATTCACAGGAATTTGACTTCGGTGAGAATGTCACGAAAACCGCAAGGAAATCAAGAAAGAATAAGGAGGGTTTGATACAATAAGGTCGAGGTACACTTATGGACGAAGAACGTTGTTTGAACTGCGGGAGTACGCATGTGATGAAGGTGGAATACGGGATGCCCGACGACGCCATGGTCGCGCGCATCGAGGCCGGGGAGATCCTGCACGGTGGATGTAAAGTAAACGGGTTGACCCAATCGCTTTTCTGCATGGATTGCGTAACACGCTTCGACCCGGTCAGTACGCCCGAGTTCATGTCGGCGCTCCAGCGGATCAAATTCACACGAAACGGCGAGTCGTTCGACATCGTCCTTGAACATGGGGATTCCGGGATCGAGAGACTGGTCGTGACCCAGGAATGTAAAACGACGATCATCGCGAATCATCGGCACATCGACCAACTGATTCAATGCGGACTCGAGTTCTGGAACCAGACGGGATTCTTGGAGAAGGACGAGGCCGGGGAATGGCGACTTGAATGGGTCGCGGAAGGATATTTCCGAAACGACGAGCTGGTTTCAGGGAACCGGCGCGCCCCTTACGCCTTTGACCGATGGCTGGACTTCCTTGCGGGACTTCCGGTTTTTGAACGCTGAAAACGAAACAAACCATGATTTGATAAGGGTCGTACGACTCTTTTTCTTTTTCCAAAAAAATGTGGCATAATAAGATTACAACGTGGGGAAGAAAGGAGCATCGATGGACAAAACCGTCATTTTCATACGTCATACCGAAGCTCAGACCATTGCGGAGGAGAGCGACGACAAACTCCGCAAACTAACGGAAAAAGGGAAGATCGACGCCAAGAAGATCGCCCGCAGCATCCGTCCGATCCTAAAGAAGGATTCGATCACGATTCTAAGTAGCTCGCTGATCCGCGCCATGGAAACCGCGAACCTCATCGCCAAGAAGTTGGACAGCGTCGCGATCGAAACCGATTGGATCGCCGGTGGAAGCATGGGCAAACTACAAGACGCGATCTTGGCCTGTACGACCGAAGTCTTGATCATCGTCGGTCATGAACCGACCTTAAGCCAGTGGATCGAAAGTTTCACCCATGCGAAACTCCCGATGAAAAAAGGAACGGCGTGCGCCTTGAAATTCGGGGAGGATGTCGCCGAAGGGGCGGATCTGCTTTGGTACATCGACAAGAACGCCCTACCTTGGAATGAATGACCAACCGAGTTCGATCACAATCCTTTTTCATGATTCCGAAAACTATCGCAGATTGATTTCGATCGCCAACCGGAATCAGAAGAACCATGGCGAAGAGTTCGAATTCACCTTCGGAACATCGTCGGTTTTTTTGCGTCGTACGGCGAACCCGAAAGAAATCATGCTTTATACCCAAACTTCCTGGACGAGCCTGCTCTTCGGTACGATGCTTCTGATCGATCCCAAGCAGGTCCTTCTGACGGATTTTTACATCGCTTCGGTACAGGATCCCTTCACGCTGGAGTTTATACGTTGCATCCATGAATGCGCGATCGCTTGCGCCGACTGTTTCACGACGACGGACGATCCCGAGAAATTCCACCGGTTCCGTTTGTCACTGCGGGCATATCGTTCGTTTCTGGGCATCGCACGCAAGTTCGGTGTGAAAGAGGTCAAGCCGCTACGTTCCCGCTGCCGCTTACTCTCCAAGTCCGGGAATGCACTTCGCGACAACGATGTGCGCCTGGCATATTTCACGAAATTCGAAGCGACACCGGTCCCTGGTTTATTGGATGAGAACGCGCTGTTGCGCGATGGGGCTCTCGATGGATTGGTCGAATCGGCAAGCGCGCTGTGGTTTGAGTCCTTACGTATCGCGACCCAAGTCCAAGTCGCTTTTGGTTTCATCAAGAAACTCAGGCAGACTTGCCGTAAGGAAAACAAACGGATCATTACGCGCTGGACCGATTTGGATCTTCATGACGACGACGAAGTCCATGCGTTTCGAATCCGTTTAAAGAAGCATTCGTATGCGTTGAACGTATTGAAAACCCATGGTTCTTCGACGGAATCGCTCATCAAATCCGTGAAGGCCGTCCAGTCCAGACTCGGCGACATCCGCGATCTGCGTCGCTTCTATGTATTGCCCGGATTGGATTGCGAGACGCGCTATCGCGCCGTCTCTCGCCTATCTTCACTTGAGAGAGAAGTACGGACGCTACGCATTGAAGAGTGGAAAAAATCGAAACCATAAACACCGAGGGAAACCGCGGTGTTTTCATGTCGGAACAGGGAATCAATCGTTCAAAATCAATAAATTATGCATAAAAATCGAAAAGGATGTGATAAAATATCCATATGAAAAAGCGAGGTGGCACGATGGAGATAAAGATGATCGTCATGGATATGGACGGTACGCTGCTGAAACAGGATCAGACCATCTCGGAATTGACGCGACTTGAGTTGCTGAAGCAACAAGGGAAGGGCGTCGTTTTCGTGTTGGCTTCCGGACGGCATCACAAAGTGTTGCAACGCCACGGGAGTCTGTTGGGGATGGATGACCATAAAGGCTATTATATCGGCGTCAACGGGGTCGAAATCGTCCGTTCGGATACGCTGGACGTCCTGCGCAAGATCACCTTACGCATGGAAGAAGTCCGTGAAATCATCGGGTTCGTGATGCCCTACAAGATGGAAGTCATGGCCGTCAAAGACCAGAGCATCTACGACTTCATCCCCGAACCTCTCCTCAAACGCAAAGAAGCCTATCGCGATGAAAAAGGGATGGCGAAGGATGTCCCTTTGTGTGCCGGCACCTTCGGCTTGGTCGTCGACCAACGTAAAAACTATACATCCATCCGCTTCGGGAAAGATCCGGAAGAAATCGATACGTTCTACTATAAAATCTGTGTCGCCGAAGAACCGGAAACCCTCAAGGCGTTTTATCCGATCCTGATGGAAAAGTTCAGTGAACGTTATTCGATCGCCCGCACCAGCGAGCGTTGGATCGAACTGACCCCCAAGGAAGCGGACAAAGGATTGGCGCTCCGCCATGTCATGGAAATGGAAAACATTCCAAAGGAAAACGTCCTGGTTTTCGGTGACGGCGAGAACGACCTCCCCCTCTATCGCGAATGCATCCATACCGTCGCGATGGGGAATGCGATGGAAAGCGTGAAAAACATCGCCGAATACGTGACGGAAAGCAATGAAAACGACGGAATCGGCGTCTTCCTAAAAAAAATAGGCGTTTAGCCTATTTGCGTGTGAGTCCGAATACCTTTGCGTGAATCTCTTTCTCCTTGGCGTATTTGTGGAAAAGTTTCGCGATCTTCGAACTCTTGAAACTCTCGATCGCAAAGTGTTCGCCATTCAGCATATTCACTTCGATGGCTTCCCCCATCGCGATGCCCGGGTTGAATTTCCAGTCGTTCATCTCGACCCACGGAAGATGATGGACGATGCTTTGGTCCTGGGGAGCGAAGACGCTCACCCCGTCTTCATAGATTTCGGTGACCAGGCGGTCCTTGATGCGGTATAGCGAAAAGGCGATCGTCGCCAGGATGATCAGTCCGAAGACGACCATGACCGGTTTGGTCGTGACCACCAGGATCAAGCCCAATACACCCATGAAGATCAGATTCGGATAGGGTCTCAGATTGACCCTCAACAACGGTTTGACGCCGCGCTTATGGTCGGCGTTGACAAGATATTTCGACGTTTCCATCTTCATCCCTCGATTTCTTACTGACATCAGTATAGTTTAAGAAGGCGAAGTTGGCAACGAGGACTTACGGAAAAAAAGACGTTGAGAAGTTCGCTATGATACAATAGTGACGAAAGACAAGGAAGGTAGCACCTTATGTGGATCATTCTCTTCTCGATCGCGTTGGCGATCAGCTTTGTTTACTTGAATGCCGTTCCGTATCTGCGTTTGAAGGATTTCTTGAAGGCGCAGGCGGAAAGCGGACGGACGTTCACACGTCTCAACGATGCGAAAGTCTGGGTGTCGATCCAAGTGGCGATGATTCTTTTCTCGATCATCCTGGGCATCATCGACCGGCAGAACGAATCCACCGTCGCGATCGCGATCGCCTTGACCGGCTCCTTCGGCGGCAATATTTTCGCGGCGCAGGTCAACCGCTGCCTCTATTACAACGAGTCGGGATTCATCATGGGAAATAAATACATCCCCTACAAGAGCGTCAAGGATTTCGAACGCAAACGCGGTGTCCTGCGTATCGTCGATGTCACCACCTATAGCGGTGAAAGAGGCAAGATGACCCCGGGATGCGCGAACATGGTCCGCACTCAGAAAGAAGCGCGCGAGAAAAGGAAGGAAAAATAATGCTGAAAGAACGGTTCTTTTTGGAAGCCGAAAAACTCTTCGAGACGATCCGAAACACGCAAACGACGGCGATCGAACAAGCCGGCGAGATCATCGCCGACAAGATTTCCAACGGGGGCAACGTTTACCTTTTCGATACCGGACACATCGTCGATTCGGAAATCTATAACCGCGTCGGCGGCTTGGTCCTCATGCGCCGATTCACCTACGACATCCTGGTCAACGACCACTCGCGTGAGAAAACCTGCCGGGATTACCGCCATGAAGAAAACATGGCCGGCGTCACGCGATACATCCTTCAACTTTCCAACTTGAAGAGCGGCGATGTGTTGATCATCGGTTCGGTCTCGGGGAAAACCATCAACGTGGTCGACCTGGCGATCGAAGCGCGCAAAATGGGGATCTTCGTCGTGAGTCTCACCTCCGTCGTCTTTTCCTCCCAGCTGACCTCGCTGCATGCAAGCAAACAACTTCTTTACGAAGTCAGTGATTTCGTCCTTGACAATTGCGCCCCTTACGGGGATGCGATGATGGATGTGGAAGGTTTACCCAGCAAGATCATCCCCGCTTCCGGATTGGCCGCCGCCTACATCATGTGGGCGCTTAACGCACAGATCATCGAATGCCTGATGAAACTCGGCATCGAACCGGGAGTTCTCCGCAGTGTCAACATCGAGGGGAACCGGGAATACAATCAAACCCTCGAACAAAGATATATCGAAAAAGGGTATTAACCCAAGGAGGTTATCGTGGTTATTCAAAGCGAAAACGTTTGGATCAACGAGCGGTTTTCACCGGCCGCCTTATGGATCGAAGATGGGAAAATCAAGGAAATCATGCCCTACGGCAGTACGAAAGCGGATGTGGATTACGGGAAGTCGCGCATTTTCCCCGGCTTCATCGACATCCATTCCCACGGCTATCAAGGCGCCAACGCCAACCGCATGAGCGTCGACGGATTACTGCGGTGGGTCCACGACCTTCCCGACGAAGGCGTCACTTCGTTTTTGTTTACGACCTCGACCGCGCCGGTCCAGGAACTTTACGATTCGATGGATGTCTATCGTCAGGTCAAAGCGACAAACCCTCAAGGTGCGCATATGCTGGGCATCCACATGGAAGGTCCGTTCCTGTCGAAAGAATTCAAAGGCGCGCACAATCCGGAATGGTTGCTTGAACCCAAACTCGAGAACTTCATGCCATTCTATGACCGTTTCAAGGACGAACTCAAGATGATCGCGATCGCGATCGAACGCGACGAAGACTTGGCCATGAGTAAATTCTGTATCGAAAAAGGCATCAAAGTCGCGATCGGACATAGCGCCGCGACGTTTGAAGACTGCAAGAAAGCCCGTGAAATCGGCGTGGACGATTTCACCCATACCTTCAATGCGATGAAAGGGCTGCACCATCGTGAGCCCGGGGCAGCCGGGGCCGCGATGCGCTTCGACGATATGTACGCCGAGTTGATCGCGGATGGCGTGCATGTGCATTTCGATGTCGCCAATTTGTTGGGGATGCGCAAAGGGAAAGACAAGCTGATCACCGTCACCGATGCGGTCGCCATCAAAGGCTTACCGCAAGGGGTCTATCATTTCCCCGACCGTACCGTCACCATCGACGACAAAGGGTGCGGGCATCTTGAAGACGGACGATTGGCCGGAAGTTCCAACAAAATGAACGATCTGATGCGCAATTTGGTCGGACCGATCGAACTGCCCTGGGACATCGCCGTCAACAGCCTGACGATCAACCCGGCGACCTACCTTGGACTTGAGAAACACAAAGGGAAACTGGCGGCCGGCTATGACGCCGACATCACCGTCCTCGATGAGAATTTCAACGTCGTCAATACCTATGTGAGCGGCGTCAGCGCCGCGGGAGTGTAAGATGAGTCAGAATGAATTCCGCGACCAGATCGCGAAATACGGGGTGTTTTTAGGGCGTAGGGATACCTACAAACGCAAAGCGTTGCTTGTGGCGACGCTGAAACAAGAAATCGAACCCTATGGCTATCCGGTCAAAGGCATCGCGGACAAAGTCCGCTTTTCCAAAGCCATCAACATCCATATCGGCAACGTCGACCATGCGCAAACCTTGGTTATCGCCCATTACGACCAACCCAACCGGATGTTTTTCGCGCATGGGGAATTCGATCCCTTCTATGAAACGCGTCATCTTCTCCCTCAACTCTTCAGCGAAAACGTCGTCCAGATCGCCGTCTTGTTGGCCGCCATGGTTTCCTTGACGCTGATCAACCAAGTCAGCGAACTGTGGGTGACTTTGGTTTCATTGGTGCTTTTCACCATCGTCTTGCTTTATACCTTCGTCAAGTATCCCAAAGGGCTCAAGAACCGCTACAACTTCAATAAAAACAATTCGTCCTTGTTCGCGATCCTCGAGTTTATCAAAAACAACCCCAAGAAAACCAACATCGCCTTCATCCTGACGGATAACCAATGCCTCAACCATCACGGAGATGTCATGGTCAAGAAGATGCTGGAGGAGAATTTGAAGAAAGCACGCGTGATCCATCTCGATAGCGTCGGGAAGGGGAGTACCCTTCAAGTCGCATGCAAGATCCAAAACGAGGACTTGGCGGACAAGGTGATCGCGTCGTATGAGGGGTCGCTGAAGACCTACAAGCGCACGGTGGAGAGCGAAGTCGCCAACCGCACTTCCTTGTACTTCTATGAAAAAGCCGTCAGTCTGAGCGTCGGGGAATTGCGCCAGGATGATTTCGTGGTGCTGGGTCCGCAGACGCCAAACGATACCGACATCGATGAAAACCTCATCCATCAAATGGCGCGTTTACTGGAAAAAATCCGTAATCAATAAAATATGCGAAAAATTAAAGAGACTATTGCATAATTAAACCACGCTCTATATAATAGAAACATAAGGGAAAAAATCCCTCCGAGGTCCGCATGATTAAGTCCAAGATCAAATCGATGATGCAATATTTATCGAAATCGGAAATGATGATCGCGGATTTTATTATGGACCTTCATGCCGATCCGCGCACCTTGACGTCGTCGCTGTTGGCGGAACAACTCAACGTGGCGCAAAGCACGGTCATCCGTTTCACCCAAAAACTGGGCTATCCTAGTTTCCGAGAATTCCTGGTCGACCTCAATGCCGAATACTCCCGCGAGATCCCCTTTGAAGAAGAAGTGGTCGCGGACGAGAACACGGAAGATACAAACCTCAGGATGTTGGCGCAATATTACGACGTCCTCAACATCACCAACCGTTACAATCCGGCGGAATACTATGACAAAGCCGTCGCGCTGATCCGCAAGGCACGCAAAATCGTCCTCTTCGGGGTCGGGAATTCGTCGATCTTCTGCGAATACCTCGGCAACCAACTCACCAAGCTTGGGTTCCTGGCATCCAGTTACCGCGATACGCATACCTTCCTGGTCGGATGTTCGATGATGGAGAAAGAAGACTTGTTGATCTTGGTATCGGAATCCGGCGAAACCAAGGAAATCCTTGATGCGGTGGCGGTTGCGAAACACAACGGCGTGCCGATCCTGGCCATCACGGGAAAGGCGAAATCCCACCTTCAAATGGCGGCCGACGCCTGTCTGACGACGATCGTCTTCGAGACCGATACGCGGTTGAACCTCTTGACCGTACGGGTGTCGCAGATGCTGGTCATCGACTTGCTTTACATCAATCTCTTCAAATCAGACTTCAAAGTGCATTTCGATAAAGTCCAGAGTTCCGACGAACTGTTGCGTAAACAGTTGAAATCGGAGTAGAAAGGGCTTACAGTATAACCAAACGGAGGAAATATCCATGCAAGAAATCGTAAACATCCGAATCGACGAGCGTTTGATCCACGGTCAAGTCGCGGCGTTCTGGACCAACACCCTGAAAGCGACGCGCATCATGGTCATCGACGACAGCGCATCCCGGGACGATGTCCAGAAGATGGCCTTGAAGATGGCCTGCCCGGCGGGCGTCAAACTTTCGATCCTGTCCATCGAGAAAGCGGTCGAGAATCTACAAGCCAACAAGTATGACGGGGACCGTATCTTCGTCGTATTGAAGGGTCCGGAGACCTGCACGAAGATGTGGGATCTGGGATGGCGTTTCGAAGAAGTGAATGTCGGCAACATGTCCAGCGGCCTTGGCACCAAACAAGTCAAGCGTTCGGTCAATGTGAACGACGAAGATGTCGCGAACTTCAAGAAGTTGAACGCGCTTGGCGTTCGGTTCACGGCGCAGATGGTTCCCAATGAAGACAAGATCGATTTCATGCCGTTGATCTCCAAATAGCCAGCAGAGATCAAGGCAAGAAACCGACTTATCGATAAAATCCTAAGAAAGGGGAAAATTATGGAACTACAGTTTTGGCAAGTCTTATTGTTAACGGTCTGGTCCGGCGTAGCCATGTTGGATGCTCTATCCTTCAACATCGGTATGAACGGAATTATCCAGACGGGTATTTTCACCGGTTTAGTCGTCGGTGATGTCAACCTCGGCCTCGTCGTCGGCGGTACCCTCCAATCCTACGCTTTAGGTATCGGTACGTATGGCGGAGCTTCGATTCCCAACTGGACGACCGCGGCGATGTTAGTCACCGCGTTGGCCGGAGGAATGGAAAACGCGGATACGTATATCACGTTGGTCGGAGTTCCGATCGCGGCCTTGACGATCCAGTTCGACGTTATGGCGCGTTTCGCGAACACCGCGTTCCAACACCGTGCAGATGCCTATGCTTTGAAGGGTGATTTCAAGAAAATCGAATTGATGAACTGGCTAGGTACCATTCCTTGGTCGATGTCCAGAGCTCTCCCGGTCTTCTTCGCCCTCTTGATCGGTCCGGAACTGGTCGAAGGTTTATCGAAGGCGATTCCCGCACAGTTGGTCGATGGATTCAGGATTGCTGGCAGAATCCTCCCCGCCGTCGGTTTCACCATCCTGCTTCGCTACTTGCCGACCACCCGTAATGTTCAATACTTATTGATCGGGTTCGTCTTGGCAGCTTACTTGTCCATTCCTATCCTGGGGATCTCCCTGGTCGGTTTGGCAGCCGCGGTTATGATTTTCAAGAAACGCACCGAAGAAGTCGCCGTTGTTTCGGGAGGAGATGAGTACGATGAGTAACACATTCACCAAAAGAGAATTACGTGCATTGAACTTCCGTTGGATGTGGCATAGCCAAATCGGATGGAACTACGAACGTATGCAAGGTTTGGGCTACTTGACCACCATGCTTCCGGTCATGAAGAAATTATACGCCGACAAACCTGAAGCCATGAAACATGCTTTGTATTCGCACAGCCAATTCTTCAATACGCAACCTGCGATGGGTGATATCATCGTCGGGATGAACATCGCGATCGAAGAAGCGGGTGGCGAAAACGCCATCGACACCGCGACCGCCGTCAAGACATCCTTGATGGGACCGTTCGCCGGTATCGGTGATACGATCTTCGGAATGATCGGCGGAACCGTCTTCGGTTCGATCGCCGTTTCCACCGCCGCTGAAGGAAACTTCTTCGGTATCGGATTATGGACCTTGTGGAACCTGTTCGTCTTGTTCCTGCTTCGTCCGAAAATGTTCGATCTGGGCTATAGCCAAGGGATCAAGCTGGTCACCACGATGGCGCACCAACTCAAAGCCTTGACCGAAGCCGCGTCCGCTTTGGGCGTCATGGTTGTCGGCGGCATGGTTGCCACGATGGTCAACGTACAGTTCGGTTCGGCGAAAGTCGCCGCGAACGTCTTCGATTTCCAAGTTTTGGCCGATAAGATCATGCCGAAACTCGGAGCCGCCGCTTTGGTCGGTCTCTGCTACTGGCTATTGGGCAAAAAGTCCATGAATTCCAACAAGCTGATCATCGTCGTCATTCTGATCGCGATCGTCGGTGCCTACACGAAGTTCTTAATCTTCAAATAATCGTGTTCACAGCGGACTCCGATGGGCAGGCAATCTGCTTTCGGAGTCCGTTTCTTTTCCTTAAGGAGGAAAAAACGATGCGCAACGGATATTTCACAGTCATCGAAGAGTTGTTGAAGGAAGTCGAAGCGACCCAATCCGAAAACATCCGTCTTGCCGGGGAGTTGATCGCTGAAAGCATCATGAAGGGCGGGATCCTGCAGGCGTTCGGTAGCGGGCATTCGTTTGCCGGGGCGATCGAAATCACAGGCAGGGCAGGGGGATTGATCCCTTCCAAAGCGATCAAAGAACCCGCAGGCGGCTTATATGAAACCATCGAAGGGGTCGGCGCCCTGTTTCTTAAACGCTGCGATATCCGCAATGAAGATGTCGTGGTATTGATCTCGAATTCCGGTCGCAATCCTTTGCCGATCGAAATCGCGCTCAAATGCAAGGAAGTCGGCGCCAAGATCATCGTCGTCACCTCGTTGGAACCTTCCAAAGAACTGACGTCGAAACATAGTTCCGGCAAGAATCTCTGGGAATTCGGCGATGTCGTCCTGGACAACCGCGTCGTCAAAGGCGATTCTTCGATCGACGTCCCGGGTCTACCGGTCAAAGTCTGCGGAACGTCCTCCGTCTCCGCGGCCGTCATGCTGAACGCGGCGGTGTTGGAAAGCATCCAGATCATGGTTTCCAAAGGCTTTATCCCGCCCGTCTACATGAGCCAGAACATCGACGGTGGCGCGGAATTCAACGAAAAGTACCTTGCGCAATACGCCGACCGACTGAATCGAATCTAAAAAGGGGGCGTTCTTATGGAATTCGGAAGTCTGAAAGTCAACATCAATCCTATCGCACCCGTCAAACAATGTGGCTTCATCCAACAAGTCCAACCGATCCTTGATGTCCACGATGACCTTTATCTTCGCTTGGCGCTGATTAAAAACCAGGACAAACACCTCATCTATGCCTCCCTTGACAACATCGGCATTTCAGAGGCGCAATCCGACACGTTCCAGCGGATCGCCAAAGAAAAGTTCGGCGAGGACACGGCGACCCTGGTTTCCTGCACCCACACCCATTTCGGCGGCGACCCCAAGGATGAAGTGTATGGCGCCCAACTCATCGACGCGTTCCGTTTGGCCTTGGATACCGTCCATCCCCACGATGTCGGTGAAATCACCTATGCCTATCGTCGTCGTCCGTTCAACGGGATCGGAACGAGCCGGATCTCCGGCCACGACGCCTTCGTCCTGCTTGAAACCTTCTCGCTCTATGCGGAGAACCATCGGATCGCGACCTTCGTCATCCACAACGTCCATCCCACGATCATGAACGGCTTCACCCCGTTCTTCAGCGCCGAATATCCGGGCATGTTTCTGAAACTCTGTTCGGTCAGTTGCCCCGGCGAGTTCTTCACCTTCATGCAAGGCGCGGATGGCGACATCAGCACACGTTTCGTCCGTAAAGAACAATCCCACGACGAAGTCCGACGCCTCGCGTCCATCCTCCACGATGAAGTCGAGGAGATGATGAAAGAAGAAATCGAGCCCAAACATTTCGAATTCGAGTTCGACGAAACCGAAATCCCCTTGGAACACGAATTCATCGATCCCGAAGCGCGTAGCCAGGGACAAGAACTGGCAGCCCGCGAGCTTGAAACCATCGAATACGGACGAAAAGTATTGGAACGGTTGAAAGCGAACGCAAACCTTCTTCCCAAGACGATGAAGATCCAACGCCTGCGTTTCCCGGGCTATACCCAGGTGTTCGCCCAAAACGAACTGTTCTCCGAATACATCGAAGCCCTGCCCGAAGGGAAAGCGTCCTTGATCTGCTATACCCAAGGATCGCGTCCCTATGTCACCGGCCTCCGTCCGGTCCGCTTGACGTACGAACTATTCTCGGATACCCTATCCACAGCGAGTAAACGATTGTTGTTTGACACGCTCTTCCAATTAACCCACTAAAGGAGACTATCCCATGCGCGCATTCCTCTTAATCAGCCACGGTCCGTTGGCCCCGTCCATGAAAGAATCGGTTCAGATGATCGCCGGCGAACACGACAACCTGTTCGCGGCCTCCCTCAACTTCGATGATTCCCCTGAATCCTTCGGCGAAAAGCTCGCGGCGCTTGAACCTTCCTTCGCCGCCTACGACGACGTCGTCATCTTTACGGATCTCTACGGCGGATCTCCGGGCAACACCGCGATCACCCGCTATATGAACGACCCCAAGAAAACGTTGATCTCCGGGATGAACTTCCCGATGATCCTGACCGCGCTGTTGGAAGAAGGGGCGGAAATCCCCCACCTCATGGAAACCGGAAGACAGGGCATACTGGATATCCGCACCATGTTGGCATCGATGTCGGATGATGAAGACTAACCCGTTAATTCACGGGTTTTTTTCGATGAACCCTGCGATACAAATCTTAAAACAAGCCGTCGATGAAGGTAAAATCCCCGGAGCCCAACTTTCGGTTTCTCATGACGGGATCATCGAGGAATTCAATGTCGGAAAAGCGAACATCTTCGATGAAACCTCCTTGGTAAACTCGCAAACCTTGTATGATCTGGCGAGTCTAACCAAAGTCGTATCGACCACGACCCTTGCCTTGATCGCAATCCAAGAAGGTCGATTGCATCTTGAAGATCCCGTCGATCTCCATCTTTCGGGATTTAAACACCATGAGGTCACGATCAAGCATCTTTTGACCCATACTTCCGGTTTGTGCGCCGATGACAAGAAATACCGTAGCGTTCAAAATCCAAAGGAAATGTTGGAGTTCATCCTTCTGAAAGACTTGGACTTTAACCCGGGGACATTTGTGGAGTACACCGACTTCGGATACATCCTGCTCGGGTTCATCTTGGAGAAAATCTACGGAAACCTGGAAGACGCTGTCACAACCAAGATTTTGCTTCCGCTGAACATGCATGATACTTGCTTCAATCCTTTGGAAAAAGGATTGACATCACATTGTGCGCCAACCGAGGTAACCTTCGATAGGGGACTGATCCAAGGAGAAGTCCATGATGGGAAAGCGTATCGCATGAATGGGGTGAGTGGGAACGCCGGACTGTTTTCTAACACCACCGACCTCATGAAATTCGCACAGTGTCTGCTTTTAGGCGGAGCCCCCATCTTAACCCCTCAAACCCATGGACTCTTGCTTTCATGTTGCACCGACGGTCTCAATCTGCGCCGCACCTTGGGCTGGCAGTTCAGCGACCACGGGATCAGCCATTTCGGAGACCACGCCAGCGATTTAACGCTCTTTCATACAGGGTTCTCCGGAACCTCGCTTTGTCTGGATTTCAGACGTCAAATCGCGATCGTTCTCTTAACCAACCGCGTCCATCCCAAACGGGACAACGATACCATCAAAGGAATACGCAATGCGGTCCACGATGCGGTATTTGAAGAGTTCGACCACTTATAAACCAAGAAACCGGGTTCAGTGATCTGAATCCGGTTTTTTCGACCAACATCCCTTTGAATTTCGTAACTTCACGAAAGTAGGATATAATATCCTCATAGAGGAGACACACTATGACCATCCTAAACCTAAAATGCGGGCAAACCGAATTTCCAATCCGGATCGATGCGAACCATGTAACGTTGATCACATCCAAACCGGTCGAATCAAAACTCAGTGAAATCGAAATCGTACGGAATGCGTTACACAATCCGATCGATTCGCTTCGACTCGATGAAATCCTGAAAGCGGGCGATACGGTCGCGATCGTCATCCCCGATGTCACCCGGGCATGGCAGAAACCGAGCCTCTATCTTGGCGTCTTGGTCGAGGAACTCAACAAGTGCGGAATCGACGATGACCGTCTGCTTTTCATCAGCGGCGTGGGGACGCATCGCAAACAAAGCGAAGCGGAACACAGGGAATTGATCGGGGAGGAATTGTATCGTCGCATCAAGATCGTCGACCATGACAGCCGCGACGATTCCAACCTGACCTATGTGGGAACGACTTCGCGCAAGACCGAGGTCTTCATCAATAAACTCGCTCTCTCCTATGACCACATCATCGTGAGCGGGGGGATCGTGTTTCATGACCTTGCGGGATTCGGCGGCGGGCGTAAAGGCATCGTGCCGGGGATCGCGGGATACAAGACGGTCATGCAGAACCATGCCCATTCCCTCAATCCGATGGGGAGCGGAGCCAATCCCGATGTGAGAAGCAACCTGACCGACGGGAATCCGTTCCATGAAGATCTGATGGAAGCCGTCGCTTTTGTGAACCCTTCGTTTTTACTGAACGTCTTGGTCGACGAGAACGGAAGCATCATGCATGCGGTCGCGGGGAATTATATCACCGCGCATCAGGCCGGGTGCGAATTCCTGCGTTCGGTCGATTTAAGCCAGATCCCTTTCAAAGCCGAAGTGGTCGTCGCTTCGTGCGGCGGCTATCCCAAAGACATCAACTTCTACCAAGCCACCAAATCCTTGGTCAATGCGATCCATGCCTGTAAACTGGGCGGGGACATCCTGCTGCTTGCGGAATGCAACGAAGGTTTGGGGAATCCGGAGATGGAAGCCATCTATCATGATTTTGAAACCAACGCACAGCGCGAAGCGCATGTGAAGGAACACTATACGATCGCGAAGTTCTTCGCCTACATGACCTGTGTCTGGGCGGAAGAGTATAAGATCCACCTGGTATCGTCGTTGGATAAGGACATGATGAAACGCGTCGGGATCGATGTCTATGATTCCTTGGACGAAGCTTTGCATGTGGTTCATCAACGCTATGACGGGGCGTACCATGTCTATGTCATGCCTAGTGCGGGAAGCACCCTGCCTGAATTGACGGGGGAGGAAGCATGAGAAATCGTTTTTTAGCCGAAACCTATCGTCGCCAAACGACCAATGCCTTGGGGAGCGCGGCCAAGAAGATCGGGGATCCGGAATTGATCAACCTGAGCATCGGGGATCCGGATTTCGTCACCCCTCAGGAAATCATCGACGAGGCGTTCATCCAGGCCGGTCAAGGGCATACCAAATACACCAAGCCTTCGGGGGATCCGCAGTTGGTTACGGCGATCCGGGGGTTTTTGAAAGAGGAATACCAGGCGCACATCGAACAGGATGAAATCATGGTGACCGTCGGGGCGTGCCATGCCATGTATGTGGCGATGAGTGCGATCCTGGATGAAGGGGACGAAGTGATCGTCCCGGATCCGTACTTCGTCCCGTACTATGATCAGGTCACGATGGCGGGAGGGAAGTTCGTCCCGCTTGAAACAAACTTCGAAGAGGGGTTCCAACTGGATTTGGAGGCTCTGGAAAAGAAGATCTCATCTCGGACGAAAGCGATCTTGATCAACAGCCCAAACAATCCGACCGGGGCGGTGTATGACCGAACCACGCTTGAAAAACTCGGAAAGATTGCACAGAAACATTCGATCATCGTCTTGTCGGACGAAGTCTATGAGGCCATTTCGTTTGGGCAGAAACATGTTTCCGTCCTTGAAATCGCCGATCTGAAAGACCGCAGTATCGTCTTCGGGAGTTTCTCTAAATCCTATGCGATGACGGGATGGCGGATCGGATATGCGATCGCGCCGGAATATGTCATCTCGACCATGGTCCATATCAACGAGTCGATCTGCTTCTCGGCTCCGTCGATTTCCCAACGTGCCGCGCTATCCGCATTGCGTCAGCGCCATGCACTCCAACCGTCGCTTGTGGCGGCGTTTGAAGAGCGGATGGTCTATGGATATCGGCGGATCGTAGCGACGGGCATACTGGACGTATTACGTCCGAAAGGCGGAATCTATCTCTTCGTCGACATCCGTAAAACCAAACTGGGCAGCGAAGTCTTCGCTGCACGACTTCTTGAGGAAAAGAAAGTGCTGGTTCTTCCGGGCAACGTGTTCGGGGAAGCGGGGGAAGGGTTTGTGCGGATCGCCGTGACCGTCGATCTGGAGAAACTGAAGATCGCGTTTGACCGCATCGAAGAGTTCATTAAAACGACCGGGGATTGACCCGGTCGTTTTCATCTTTCGTGTAAAGGGATATACGGTGTTTCATCACCCAAGGTGACATAGGCGGGACGCATGATCTTCTCATCCAGGATCTGTTCGAGTCGATGGGCGGACCATCCTGCGATGCGAGAAATCGCGAAAAGCGGGGTGTAGAGTTCTTCCGGGATGCCCAAGGTATCCAACACGAAGCCCGCATAGAGGTCCACGTTGGCCGCCATCTTGTTATCGTTCTTGACCTTGGCGTTGAGAAGTTCGCAACCCACACGCTCGATGGCGGCGATGAGTCGGAATTCTTTCATATTCCCGGCTGTTTCCGCGAGTTCCTTCGCCTTGTCTTTCAAGATGATCGCACGCGGGTCGGATAAGGTGTAGACCGCATGTCCCAACCCATAGATCAGACCTTTCTTATCGAAGGTCTTCTTTTCCATAATCAGCTTCAGGTAGTTTCTTAGCTGTTCTTCATCGCCGTAGTCCGTCACGTTCTTCTTGATGTCGTCGACCATCTCGGCGACGACCCGGTTGGCTCCGCCGTGCTTGGGACCTTTCAAGGATCCGATCGCCGTGGCGATGGCGGAATAGGTATCCGTACCGGTCGATGAAACCACGTGCGTGGCGAAGGAAGAGTTGTTCCCCCCGCCGTGCTCGGCCATCAATACCATCAGGAGGTCCAGCAATTCCACTTCTTTCTGCGTATATTTCCCGTCGGGGCGGATCAGGTAGAGGAAGTTCTCCGCTGTGCCCACACCGGGTTTGGGCGTATGGATGATCAATGATTCATGGTCGAAGTAATGACGCTTGGAAGCGTAGCTGTAGGCGGCCATGAGGGGGAGTTTGGCGATCAAGTCGATCGACTGGCGAAGAACGTTGTCGACGGAAATGTCGTCGGGGTTCTTATCGTAGGAATACAGGGTCAACACCGTGCGTTGAAGTTTGTTCATGATGTTGGGGGCGGGGATTTTGAGGATGACGTCTTCTTTGTATCCCCGTGGCAAGGTCCGGCATTCTTCCAGCATCTGCCGAAAGTCTTCCAACTCTTCTTCATTGGGCAACACTCCGAATAAAAGAAGATAGACGGTTTCTTCGAAACCCGTCCGTTTCTCGGATTGGAAGCCTTTCACGATATCGAACAGGTTGATCCCGCGATAATACAAGCGACCTTCGCAGGGTACTTTCACCCCGTCGATTTTTTCATAACCGATGACGGCGCCGACTTTCGTAATGCCGACCAACACCCCGGTCCCGTTGGCGTTGCGTAGACCGCGCTTTACGTTATGGAATTCATAGAGCTCGGGGTCGATCCGACCGTTCTCCTTGATGCGTTGTGCCAACGCATGGATCTTATCATCCAACCGTTTTTTGACCATATGCGTTTCCTTTCAATTCATCCATCGCCTGGATGATTTTCAAGCCGATTGCCGTGCTGCCCAGACTTCCTCCCAGATCGACGGTGAAGTTCGCCGGATCACGATAGACCGTGTCGACGGCCTCTTCGATCCAAGCGGCTTCCTTCGTATGTCCGAGATGTCGCAGCATCATGGCGGAGGTGAGGATTAAGGCGGTCGGATTGGCGATGCCTTTCCCCGCGATGTCGGGGGCGGACCCGTGGACCGCCTCGAAGATCGCCATGTCCTTGCCCAGATTGGCACCCGGGACAAACCCCAAGCCGCCCACCAAGCCGGCGCAAAGGTCGGACAAGATGTCGCCGTAGAGGTTCTCGGTGACGATGACGTCGAAGGTCTCCGGTTTCACCACCAGCTGCATGCACATGTTGTCGACCAGGATTTCCTGCAGTTTGATTGTCGGATAATCCTTGGCGACATCGCGTGCCACGTCCAAAAACAAACCGTCGCTCAGTTTCATGATGTTCGCCTTGGTGACGACCGTCACCTTGGGTCGTTGGTGCAAAAGCGCATACTCGAACGCCGCGACGCAGATGCGCCGGCTGTTGGCGCGCGTGATCACCTTGATGCTGCGCATTTCATCGGGCGAGACTTCCTCTTCCAAACCCATGTATAAATCTTCCGTGTTTTCACGGAAAATCGTCAGGTCGACGTTTGAGAACTTCGAAGATACGACACCGATCGATTTGACCGGGCGGACGCAGGCGAACAGATCGTATTTCTTACGCAGGGCGACGTTGATGCTGCGAAACCCCTTGCCGATGGGCGTGGTGATCGGCCCCTTCAGAGCGATGCGGTTGCGCTCGATGCTTTCATAGACGGAAGCGGGGACCAATTCACCGACTCTTTCGAAAACATGCATGCCGGCTTCCTGCACTTCCCACTCGATCTTCACGCCGGTCGCGGCGACCACGTCTTTCATGACAGCGGTGACTTCGGGACCGATTCCGTCCCCAGGGATCAAGGTGACCCTAGTCATGTTTGTCTCCTAGATCCAGCGCCATGACATAGTTGAGGTAACCGCCGCCCAACAGGACTTCCTTTTCTCGGTCGGATCCGTTGAACGACACTTCGAAGACCGTGTTTTTCGTCGTGTTCTTGATCTGGATCGCCCGGTCTTCCTGGATCGAGCGCGCCACGTCGTCCAGCACCAATACGTCGTCTTGGTCGATGGCGTCATAGTCGAGCGGGTTTTTGAACGATAAGGGGAGGATCCCCGTGTTGATCAAGTTGGCGCGATGGATGCGTGCGAAATTCTTCGCGATGACGGCGCGTACCCCCAGATACAAGGGGACCAGGGCGGCGTGTTCGCGCGACGACCCTTGGCCGTAGTTCTCGCCGGCGACGATGAACCCGCCGTCCATCCGTTTCGCATCGTCATGGAAGGATTCTGTCACGGTGGTGAAACAATGTTTCGCCAGGTAGGGGATATTGGAACGATACGGAAGCAGACGTGCATGCGAGGGCACGATGTCGTCGGTCGTGATGTTGTTGGGTACTTTGAGGAGGACGGTCTTGGTGAGGGGTCCTTCGACCTTCTTCGCCAAGGGGAAAGGATGGATGTTGGGACCCATGATCGCGTCGCAGTGAAGCTTGAGCGGATCCGGATACACGAAATAACTTTCGATGGTCCCATAGGTGATCGGTTCGATGACGCTAAGGTCTTCGGTCAGCTTCGACGGATCGCTGATGACCCCGGTGATGGCGCTGTAGGCGCAGGTTTCGGGGGAAGCGAGGTAGACTTGCGCGTCGGCGGTGCCGGATCGCCCTTTGAAGTTCCGGTTGAAACTACGCAAAGAAACGGCACCGGATTTCGGTGCTTGCCCCATGCCGATGCAAGGCCCGCAACCCGATTCCAAAATACGGGCGCCTGCGTTGATCATCGTCGTCAACGCCCCGTTTTCGCTTAAGAGCCTCAGGATGTTCGCGGATCCCGGTGAAATGACCAGGCTGACATCCGGATGGACCTGTTTGCCTTTTAGAATCGACGCCACCTTCATCATGTCCGAGTAGGAAGAGTTCGTACAGCTCCCGATCGCCACTTGGTCGACCTTGATCCCGACGACCTCGCTCACTTCCACCACGTTGTCGGGGGAGTGCGGCTTGGCGACCATCGGATACACCCGACTCAGATCAATCGTTAAGGTTTCATCATACATCGCATCTTCATCCGCACTCATCGGGGTATAATCCTGGGCACGGTTTTGTTTGGTTAAATAGACCAGGGTATTCTCATCGCTGGGGAAGATCGACGTCGTCGCGCCGAGTTCGGCACCCATGTTGCAGATGGTCGCACGATCGGTGACACTCAGGTATTTCAGCGCTTCGCCGCCGTATTCCAGGATGAAGCCGATGCCGCCCTTGACGGAGCGTGCTTGTAGAACCTTGAGAATGATGTCTTTGCCATTCAGGAAAGGAGCGGGCTTTCCGATGAGATTCACTTTGCAGACTTTCGGTACGGTTAGGAAATACAAGCCTTTCGCCATTCCGACCGCCACGTCCAAACCGCCGGCTCCGATCGCAAGCGATCCTAACCCGCCGCAGGTCGGGGTATGGCTGTCCGATCCGATCAGAATCGCACCGGGTTTGGCGAATCGTTCGAGTTGGACCTGATGGCAGATGCCGCCTCCCGGTTTACTATAGACGATGCCATAACGGGCGGCGACGCTCTTGATGAACTCATGGTCGTCGGCGTTCTCGAAGCCCGCCTGAAGCATGTTATGATCGATGTAGGCGACGGAAAGATCCGTTTTGATTTCCTTGGGATCCATCGCCAACAATTGCAGGTAAACCATGGTGCCGGTGGAATCCTGGGTCAAGGTCTGGTTCACGCGCACCGCAACTTCCTGTCCCGGGACCACCTCGCCCCGCAACAGATTGTTTTCAATGATTTTATACGCTAAGGATTTGCCCATGTCGCACTCGCTTTCTTCCGAAAAAGAACGGATTAAAATATCTCTTATTGTACTTGAAACAAGCATGTAAATCAATGTAAACGTGTAAGCGAAAAGAAAGAGAGTTTTTTCTTTTGCATTCTCCTTTTATTAACCAATGGATTGTTCGGAAAATTCGGGTGTGACAATGAAATCAGCGATGGAAATCGTCGAGAAACTTGCGTAACATCCGGTTGAAAATCTTCGGTTGGTCCAAATTCGCGACGTGTCCGGCCTGGGGGATGTCGCCATAGGTGCTTCGATCCGAAATGTCGCATAGGCGCATCGATGACTCGCGTATGGCCGGGAAGTCCTCTTCACCGCAGAGAATCAGCAAAGGAAGCCGGCTTATCTTTTTCTGGCCATTGAATAAAGGACGCAAGTCCTGCATCCAACTGAACGTCGATCGTTTGAAAGATTTCGTGCCTTCCTTGAATACCTTCCTTCCCAAGGGGGAAATGGCCGCTTCGTCGCTGATCCTCTCCCTGAACCGGGCAAAGTCAAAAAGGAGGGTCCAACCACGAAATGCATCAAGTCGCCAGAGTCTCGCATCCCCGGGGTAACCATGATGGATCGAGTAGGTGCCGATACAAGTGAGTGAGTCGATGTACTTCGGGTATCGTTGCGCCAACGATTGCGCCATGATCGCCCCCAAAGAAACCCCGATCAGATGGACCCGTCGGATCCCTTCGCTTTCAAGCAGACGGATCAGTTGGTTCGGATAGTCGGCCAAACCGATGTCGTTGTGTTTCACATGACTCTTCCCATGACCCGGCATATCGACCGCCACGATCCGATAATCATCGGCGAACGCTTCGAACTGAGAAATGAAAATGGAGGAATCCGTGAATTCCGCATGCAGAAACAACAAGGTTTCTTCCTTGTATCCGGATGAAATCAAATAGTGAAGGGAACTCTCTTTGGTTTCGAAGGTTTTCGCGATCATACAAAACTCCTTACGCTTATCGTAACCAAAAGATGGCAGGGTTACATCGTGTTTCGGATAAGATTGCGTTAAGGAAGGATGAATCGCACTTTTTTCGCAATAGGCAAAGTCCAAGTCTCCATCGGGTTTCTTGTTCATCGTAATAGAATCTACGAATGTCCTAAAACGTGCGTCGAAGGAAGCGATTTTGAAAGATTCTGTTCGTAAATGCCGGATTTCGCGATACAATGAAGATAGATTCAAGGAGGTAGTTATGTCCATCCTGAAGCAGCCGATCAACCGCTATTTCGACCATACCATCCTCAAGCCGTTCGCGACGAAGGAAGAAATCCTGAAGATCGCGGAAGAATGCAAAACCCATCATTTCGCGATGATCGCGATCAACTCCTATCCGGTGAAAATCTGCCATGAATACCTCAAGGATACCGACGTGCATGTCGGGGCGGCCATCGGTTTTCCGCTAGGTCAAACCACCGTCGAATGCAAGGTGTTCGAGACCTTGGATGCGATCAAGAACGGGGCCGACGAGATCGACTATGTCCTCAACATCGGCGAGGTGAAGGCGGGTAATTTCGCCTACATCGAAGAAGAGATGATACGGATCGTCCACGCGTGCCGCAAACACAACACGCTGGTCAAGGTGATCTTCGAGAACGCCTATCTGACCAAGGAAGAAATCGTGCGTTGCGCGGAGATCGCGAAGAAAGTCAAACCCGACTTCATCAAGACATCGACCGGATTCGCCCCCAGCGGAGCGACCGTCGAGGATGTGAAGCTGATGAAGCAAACGGTCGGCGATGAGGTGAGTGTCAAAGCGGCTGGCGGGATCCGCGATTTGGATACGTTCTTGGCGATGGTCGACGCGGGGGCAGAGCGCATCGGTTCATCCTCGAGCGTCAAGATTCTGGAAGAATACAGGCAGCGATTCGGCAGTGTGTAAATTCTGAACTTTGTCGGGGAAAGACAAATAAAGAAAACGAAAGGGGACTTACCTTAAAAAGGTAAGGGAAAAAAACAATGAAATATCTTAAGGCGGCGTTCGATTTTTTAGTCAAGCATTGGATCGTTTTGGTTCCGATCTTCGTAGCGACGTTCATCCCGGCGTTGTTGGTACGCCCAAGCGCGGGGAACCTGCGCGAAGTCTGGCAGGAATTCAATCTGAATCGAGAATTCTATGTAGCCAATACGGAAGCGTTTCAGGCATTGATCACAAGCGCCAGAACCGGTACGAATTCCGGAGGGATGTTCGCGACCATTTTGAACCTCGCGGCGTTCCCGATGACGGCCGGATTGATCAAGTTGGGTTTGACGGGGGAAAACGTCACGTTCAACGACTTCACGACGGCTCTGAGCGAAAACATCGTAAAGTATCTTAAGTTGATCTTCGGCGGGATTTTGCTTGGTTTGGCGGTCGGCTTGGTTTCGGTCATCTACGTCATCGTCACCTTCATGGTCACCTTTAGCGGCGACACCCTCAATCTTTTCGCACTGATCGGATTGCTTCTCCTATTGATTCTTGTCCTTGCGGTCGGGGCGGTTTTCTTCACTTTCTGGTTCGCCGCGATGGTCTTGGACGATCTGACCGTGATGAATGCGATCAAGAAATCCTTCGATTCGGTCAAACGTTGTTTCTGGACGGTGGTCGGCGTTACGTTGTTGATCCAGATCCTCACCAACATCCTTTCCGGCATCGCCGGCGGGTTCGGTGGAATCCCGCTTGTCGGCGCCTTGCTGAGCAGCGTGGTCACCACGGGTTCGACGGTGTTGACGATGGCGTTCACCTTCATCCTTTACCGTTCGATCAATAACCAAGAATCCTTTGAAACGACGGATGAGTCCGTCATTTACTAACCAAAGTCGATTCACATTTCATCGATGCAAACCGGTCGATCGACGTGCCTTGATTGACTCTACCCCCCGTTTGTGCTATATTATGGGTGTAGTTGTAGTGCTTCGATCGGTTAAGATTTCTTAGCTTGGCATCGAAGAGAATAGAAAAGAATAGACGGGAATGGAAGAGAATAGAAGAGAATACCGAGTGAAGATCTTCGTCGGGATTGGATTCGAATGGAATGGATATCTGTTCGTATCGAGTTACTGATTTGAGTCGAATAGTCTGGAATCGAAAGAATCGAATTGTATCGGACCGTCGAATCTTGGCGGTCCTTTTATTTGCGTTATAATGAGGTGGTAAAAGATTTTTGGCGAGAATCTTATTTCCTAACCGATTAGGAAAACGCTTATTTGTGGCGAATGTCGATACTCATTATGATATAGACAGAATCAAGTTCATAAGGGGACTCTATTCTAGGAGGAAAATCATGAAGAACTTTGAAGAGTTGTTGAAGAAATTATTGCTTCCGTTCGCAGCGAAATTGGAAGCCAACCCCCAAATGGCCGCGGTACGTCGTGGAATGATGACACTTATTCCGGTGACGCTTGTCGGATCCATCCCGATTCTATTCTGGCAATTGCCTTCGATCCCGAATATGCCGAAATGGTTTGTCGATGTCTGTAATGCCATCGCCAAAGTCACCAATCCGATCTATTTCGCATCGTTTGGATTAATGGCCTTATTCGTCGCCGCGTTCATCGGCTATTACTATGCGAAAGAACGTAAAGTATGGGATATCGGCGGTATCGTCGCTTCGGTCATGGCGTTCGCTCTTGTCGCAACGTTGACGACTGAAACCGGCGGTCAAGACTTGTCTTACTTCGGCGGTACAGGCATCTTCACCGCTTTGGTCGTCGCCTTGTTGACGGTTGAAATCATGCATATCTTCGTGAATAAACTTCACTTCACGATCGACTTGGGTGCCGGGGTTCCGACACCGATCAAACGTTCCTTTGAAAATCTGTGGCCGATCCTGTTCTCCATCCTGATTGTGGCTCTGCTGAAATACGGTATCGAAACCGTCTCCGGCACTCCGATCGTCAAGTTGGTTGAAGTCTTGTTCTCCCCTCTGACGGCTTCCGTCAACACCTTGCCTGGAATTCTATTGATCCTCCTCTTCGTTCAGCTTCTCTGGTGGTTTGGTATCCACGGTTACGCCGTCATGGCTCCGATTTGGATCGGTGTCGCCTTCCAGAACGCCGATGCCAACGCTGCCATGTTGCAAGCCGGAAAAGCGATGAAAGACATGTTCATCTTCACTCCCGACTTCATGTGGAATCTTGCGGGTTTGACCGGATCGGGTCTCTGTGGATCCATCATGATCCTCACGCTGCTTTCCAAATCCAAGCGGTTTAAAGCGATTGGACGCCTCAATTTCATTCCGTCCTTCTTCGGTATCGGAGAACCGATCGTATTCGGACTCCCGATCGTCTACAATCCCGTCATGTTGATTCCTTGGGTGGTATCGGCGCAAGTCGCTGCCATCATCGGCTGGTACTCGATCAAACTCGGTTTCATGAATCCGTTCGTTCTCGTTTCGCCCTATACCCCGATTCCCATCGGCGGTGTCGTCGCGACGACCGACTTCCGATTCATCCTTGTCGCAGCCGCGATTCTCTTGGCTGGCGTACTCGTCTATCTTCCGTTCTTTAGAATCGTCGAAAAACGTGCGATCGAGCAAGAAAAGGCAGCCGCTGAAAACAAACAGGGCTCCTTGGACGATCTCGATCTCGATATCTAGTCATTGAAAGAAGGGTCGCCACACTCTCTGGCGACCCCTTCGTCAAGAAAGGAATCATTATGAAAATCATGCTCGTCTGTTATGGAGGATTGTCGACAAGTATCCTCGTCAACAATATGCGTAAGGTCATTCAGGAATCGGAGAAATTCAGAGACAAAGGCATTCAAATCGATGCGTGGGGCAAGGAAGAATATGCCCAACGGCTCGACGGATGCGATTGTGTCCTTCTTGGTCCGCAAGTGTCGATGATTAAGCAGGATGTCGAGAAAGTCGTCGCTGAAAAAGGGTTGAGAATACCGGTTCTGGTGATCAATAAAGAAGACTACGGTATGATGGCGGCTGTTCCGATTTTGGCGGAAACCTTCAAGGCGATCAAAGCGTCCCGATTAAGTCAATAATCATGAGGAGTAGCCAAGCGATCGAATCGATGGCTACTCTTCTTTATGAAAGGAGAATCACTATGCTGAATACGATTCTAGAGAATGTCAATTATCCTATCGAACACCTTGTGTTTCAACTCGACGACTCTTCAAAGGTAAATGAGTTCATCCGCTTGGATGAAGCCATCTGGACCTATGAACTCTCGCAATATGACGGCTTCTTGTCAAAAGAAGTCTGGGTGAACGCCAACGTACCGGGTGAAGTCCACACCTTGTTGATTTGGAAGACCATGGAGGAGTGGAAGTCGATCCCTTTGGAGAAACTGAAGGAAATCGACCAACGGTTCATGGCGACCTTCGGAAGTCCGTTTCGTATCGTACGAAGGATCCACAAGGAAAACAACCACGGGTTGTATAAAGTCAGAATGACAGTGAAGGTGGATTGAAATGAAGGTGATCGTTTTTGTAGGTTCACCCAATCGCAAGGGGCATACCATGGCTTTGGTGGATGAGTTTGTTAAACACGTCGCCGGGGAAGTGGAAATCATCAATGTGTTTGACGAACTTCGTGTTAAACCTTGCATCGATTGCGGTTATTGTCGAAAAAAACCGGGATGTTCGATCAAAGATGGATTCTCGGGCATCCTCGATCGCATTCAAGCCGCCGATGCTTATGTCATTGCTTCTCCGATGTGGTTTGGAACGATCACAGGACCTCTATTGTCGTTCTTCTCTCGCCTTCAAACGATTTCCTGCGGACTGATTTTTCGCAAAGATACGGTTTCAAACTGGGATAAAGCCGGCGTATTCATCATGACGACGGGTTCGAAGTGGCATTCGATGGCCAAGTCGGTCGAAACCACAGTCGAGTTCGTCTTCTCCCATCTCGATGCCGGGATCGTAGACTTCATCTATGCCAGTAAAACGGATGTCCTACCGGCTAAACAAAATCGTCAGGCGTTGACGCGTTGCGAGATGGCCGCCAAGAGACTCAATCAATGGTATGCGGACAAACAGGAAGGGAAGTTCTATAAATATCTCTATCATTCCGCGAATTATCTAAACGTGGAAGAAAACACGATGAAGGAGAATCAACATGCATAGTCTCAACGATCGCGTATTTCTTGTCTCCGGTGCTGCCTCGGGCATGGGTAAAGCCATTTCCAAACGTTTTTTGTCCGAAGGGGCGAAGGTCGTCGGGTTTTCATTGGAAAAGACATGCGACATAATCCATCCTTCATTTGAGTATATGAGCGGTGATGTGACGAATCTTCAAGACTGCATGAGAGCTGTCGAAACGACTGTCGAGAAGTTTGGAAAACTGGACGGGTTGGTGAACTCCGCCGGGATCACGCGTGAAGGGACGCTTGAAACCATGAGTATGGATACCTTCCGCCAAACCTTTGAAATCAATGTCTACGGGACGTTCGCCATGTGCAAGGCGAGTATCGGGGAACTTAAGAAACAACCCTCGACGATCGTCAACATCTCGTCGAACATGGCGGTCAAGGCCATCCCCGAGAGGGTTTCGTACAATGCATCGAAGGCGGCCGTCAACATGATGACCGAATGCATCGCATTGGATTATGCGCCGCGGGTGCGGGCCAATACCGTCATGCCCGGCATCGTGGATACGCCGATGATCCAAAAGAGGATCCGGGAGTCGGAAGACCCTCAGAAGATGCTTGATCTTTACGCAGGGTTCTATCCCTTGAAACGGATCGGCACCGTGGAAGATATCGTCGAAGCGGTCCTCTACCTGAGTTGCGATGCTTCCGCATGGATCACCGGGATCCATCTTCCGGTTTGCGGGGGGGACAAATGATGTCTTCGAACCTACCCAAGATGGGTTTCCCTTACGATGAGATGAAGCTTACGACGCTCTTCTCCCATCCGGCCTATCGTGACGGAGACATCGTCGTCGATTGTGAATCGGTCAGGAAAGTCCTCGGGGAACCGTTTCGGTTTCAAGGACACGAACTCCTACGCCCCTTCATCTACAACTCGGTCGTCACATCGATCGATGGCAAAATCGCGTTTCTCGACGCGCCTGAAGGACCGCTGATCGCTTCCAAGAACCACTATGACCCGACGGGGGCGCTGACGGACTGGTGGCTTTTGAACCTGTTGCGGAGCAGTGCGGACGCCATTCTCTTCGGGGCCAACACGCTTCGAAGCGAACCGACGGCGACGGGGCACATCTATGACCAAACCCTGGAAGACGCACGGATCGCCAAAGGCTTATCACCGGTTCCGATCAACGTCATCCCGACCTTGGATGGCACCGACATCCCGTTCGATCATAAAGAATTTGCATGTGGCGAAATCCCGGTCGTCTTTTATACCGTTCTCAATGCCTTGGACAGACTCAAGGAACATTTCCCGGACATGGTGGTTCTTGGCCCGTATGGTAGTCCCGACGAGGTTACGTTTGATGATTTCGTTGTCGACCCTGCGCAGAAGTACGCCATGATTTGCGGTCACGGACATCTGCCGGATCCTCACATCGCGATGCGGATGCTGCATAAAATGGGCATCAAGCGCTTGTTGGTCGAGTCCCCGATGATGACGCACTTGTTTCTGGAAGAGCGGTTGATGGACGAACTGTTCATCAACATCTCCTGTCTCTATGTCGGTGGCGATGCCCTTTCGATCGGTAAGCGGGGGAATTCGTTCACTTCGAAAGTTCATCCCCATACCGAATTGATCCATCTCTCCATGCATTCACCGCATTTCATGTATACCCGCCATCGGTTGATGGAGTAAGGAGTGGTTATGACTAACCTGAAGAAAATCGCATTTGATTATCCACGGCTTAAGTTGAATGAACTTTATTTTAATCAACAGGTCGATTTGCCCAATGAAGGGGTGGCTTTACCTCAACTTAGGGAAGTGTTCGGGAGGGATTTGATGTTCGGTGCGTTTCCGGAAGACCGTCCGTATGCCTACAATTCGCTTGTCATGTCGGTGGATGGGAAAATCGCCTTTGCGGACGCTCCGCAAGGTCCGTTGGTCGCCCGCAACAATAAATTCGCGGGGGATGGGAGTATGGTCGATTATTGGATTTTGAACGTCTTGCGCGGTTCGGCGGATGCGATCCTTTGCGGAACACAGTCCATCGCGAAAGAAGTCAACTCAGGCGGAACGGGGCATTGCTACGACGCCAACATTTCCGCCCATCGCGTCGATCGCCATAAGAATGAAATCCCTTGGCGAATCGTCGTGACGCTTGACGGTACGGATATCGCATTCGAAGCCGCACAGTTTACCCATCCCGAAATGCCCAGTTTCTTCTACACGACATCGGCAGGGGTCGAACACATCCGTACCCATTCATCCAAAGAAGCAATCGTGATCGGTCCGTTTGATGATGTCGAGTCTGTCAATGTCGGCGAATTCGTCTATGATCCGCAAAAATCGTACATCATCGTTACGAACCGGGAGCGGAAATTCGATAACCGGATGGGAATGAAGATTCTCAAAAAGATCGGCGTCGATACCTTGCTGGTGGAATCACCGACCGTCACCCATATTTTCATGAAGGAAGGCTTGATGGACGAGCTCTTCCTGAATCAGTCCGGTCTCTATATCGGCGGCGATGCGACGTCGATCGGCCAACGCTGCGTACCATTCTCTTCGATCGTCCACCCGCACACGGAGTTGGTCTCCATCTACATGCATTCCCCCCATTTCATTTATTGTCGATATCGTTTACACTACGAATAGGTAGAACATGGAGGTAGAGCGGATGAAACCGATGCTTTCCAAGCGACAGGAAAAAATCCTGGTTACCTTGTACATCAAGGAAGACTGGGTCAAAGGAAGCGAATTGTCTGAACTTTTAGCCGTAAGCGATCGTACGATCCGGATGGATATCGAGAGCATCAAGGCGGTTTTCAACGAACCCGTCATCCAGACCTCGAAGCAGTACGGATATCGTTATAACCGTGAGGTCGATTTCAAATCGCTGAACGTCGAGAACGTCCTGGACGCACGGGAACGGTTGGCGGTGGTCATCAAAGAGATGATCCTGTCCCCGACCGGCATCGACTACTTCGACCTCGCCAACGCGTTGTATGTTTCCGAATCGACCTTGTTGACGGATCTGCATTTGATTCGAAAAGAAATCCAATCCCATGGTTTCCCGCTTTCCCTGGAGCGACACAACGATACGTTCATGTTTCAAGGAAGACGTCTTGACCAAGTCAAGTTATTGATCCATTGGATTAAAAACAATTTGGGTTATTCGACGCCCGAACAATTCGCACGCATTTTCCCCAAGATCGATGTCCCGGCCATATCGGACATGCTTCTTGAACTGTTGGTGGAAGAGAAATACTTCTCTCGCTATCTTTCGTTTCGATCCTTATTGATCACGGTGCTGATGATTTCCGAACAAGCCGTGACCTCAAACACAAGCGGAGACAATGAAGAGGATACGGAGTCCCGTCAAAACCCCGAGAGCGGATTGGTCGTGTGGATCACATGCCGTCTTTTTGAAATTTTCGAACTTTCGATTTCACCCCAAGATGTGGAGCTGCTCAACGAAAGCTTGTCCATGGTGAAAACGATGGAAGAAGTCGAAGGCTTTGGGCGAAGCGGGGATGTGCTGAGCGAGCCGATTTTCATGGCGATCCGCCAAGTATTGAACGAAGTGAAGACGCATTATGCCCTGGATTTCACCCATGAGACGGAATTGGCGATCGATCTCACGATCCACATCAAGATCGCCATCCTAAGGATGGAGAAGGGGATTTTCATCAAGAATCCCATCATCGAACAGATGAAACGGGAATATCCATTCCTGTTCGACGTCGCACTCTATATCGGGAACCGGCTCTCCGAAATCATGGGGATCCGTTTCCATCAGGATGAAATCAGTTTCATCGTTTGCCATCTCGCCGACACCTACGAAAGCCTGCAGCGCGGTAACATCGTCCGTGATCGTTTAAAAGTACTCGTCGTCGCTCTTGAGGGACGTTCGGTCGTCAAATACATCATCAAAAACAACGAGGTCCTGCGTCAAGAAAGCATGATCGAACGTATCGAAATCGTATCCGCGGCGGAGTTGGAACAGTTCATCCAGACACAGACGATGCCGGATGTCATCTTGTCGACGTCGATGATCAAAGTCGGGGGGAAGACACCCGATCTCATCATCCGTCCGGAAGTGTCGATGGGGGATCGTTTCTCCATCCAAGCCTCCTTGACGAAGGAAATCGAGAAACTCAAGAAACGTAATTTCAACACCTTGACCCGCGTGTTCTTCGCCCATGACCAATTCTATCCATCCATACGTGTCAAGAAAAGCGAGGAATGCATTCGATATCTCTGTGGTCGTCTAAAGGAAGGATCCTTCGTCGACGACGCGTTCGAAGCTTCCGTTCTGGAGCGTGAATCCCTGATTCCGACGTCGATCCAGACCGGGGTCGCGCTACCCCATGCGACCATCGTGCATGCCTTGAAGACCAGCGTCGCGATTGCGACCCTTCAAGAGGCGATCGAATGGGGCAATCAAAAAGTCTCTGTCGTGCTGCTTTTCGCAATCGCGAAAGAGGATATCCACTACCTCAATTATTTCTATGCCATCATCTCTCGTTTCGCCATGGATGAGGCCAATATCCAACGGTTGGCCAAGTGTGCGACGTTCGATGCGGTGATTGCTTTACTGTATGAATTCTATCTACAAAATGTCCAATAGGAGAAAAATCATGGAAAACCTCAATGAAAACATACCGTTTCAATTAATCTGTAACGGAGGGGATGCTTCCTCGCTCTTCCTTCGCGCCATCAACGAAGCCAAGTCGGGAAGAATCGACGAAGCGAAGCGACTGGTGGAGCAAGGAGAAGAATCGCTGCTTACCGCCCATAAAATCCAAACCCAACTCATCGTACAGGAAGCTTCGGGGGATCCGGTTCAGTTGAACGTGTTGATGGTCCATGCCCAGGACCATTTGATGAACGCCATCCTGCTCAAGGAACTCGTCGGGTTCTTCATCCATCTCTATCAGCGCACGGCGGGTCTGGAGGATGTGAAGTGAGTCTGAATTCACAGTACGAAAAATACCCGACGGTGGTCGTGACGGGATACGACGACCAGGCGGATCATGGATACGACGATATCATTCAAAGATTGAATCAAGCGATGAGCGGGAAAAGAAGTCTTGTCATCGACTGTTATCCCGGGGTGAGGGTCGAGGAAATCATCGACCGGTTGATCCGGCCGATGGGGATCACGGAGATCTTTCTCTTCGATGATGCATTCATTTCGGGAGAAAAAATAACGGAAAAGATCCAACGTCATTTAACCGATGATCGTGTTTTTGGCATCCTTTCAAACCATCGCCTGGAAGAGTTCATCGACCAAGAGGCGTTTAATCAACTGAAGGCAAGAATCGATCGGTGTAACGGACAATATTGTGTCATCGGTGTCGGGGCGTCGTTGGTTACTCAAGCCGATTTGCTTGTGTATGCGGATTTGGCCAGGTGGGAAATCCAGCAACGCTACCGTAGCCAAGAGATTGGAAATTGGAAGTGCGATAACCACCAGGAAGACATCTTGCGTAAATACAAGCGCGGTTTTTTTGTGGAGTGGCGCATGGCGGATCGACACAAACGGGATGTCTTCACCCGCTTTGATTTTTTATTGGATACGAATACGCAAAACGACCCTAAGCTGGTCACATCGACCGCATTCCTCGATGGACTGAAACAAACATCCCGCCAACCCTTCAGGGTCGTCCCTTTCTTCGATCCCGGGGTTTGGGGCGGGCAATGGATGAAAGATGTATGTCGACTTGATCCTAAAAAGGAAAACTATGCCTGGTGTTTCGATGGCGTCCCGGAAGAAAACAGTCTGTTTCTTCAATACAAAGATACGATCGTGCAAGTCCCTTCGATTGACCTTGTGTTCATGCAAGCCAGAAGTTTGCTTGGGGAATCCGTCCATGCCCGCTTCGGCTTGGAATTCCCGATCCGCTTCGATTTTCTGGATACGATGGAAGGGCAGCATCTGAGCCTTCAAGTGCATCCGTTGACGGAATACATCCAAGAGAATTTCGGGATGCATTATACACAGGATGAAAGCTACTACATCCTGGATGCGAAAGACGATGGAACCGTCTATCTCGGTGTCAAAGAGGGAATCGATCCAAAGGAAATGATCGCGGATTTGAAATCGGCACAACAGGGCTCGATTTGTTTCCCGGATGAAAAATACATCAACCGTTTCCCGGCGAAAAAACATGACCACTTCTTGATTCCGGCCGGGACGGTCCACTGTTCAGGCAAGAACGCGATGATCCTGGAGATCAGTGCGACCCCCTACATCTTCACGTTCAAACTGTGGGATTGGGATCGGGTCGGAATGGATGGCCTGCCTCGACCCGTGCATATCGAACATGGGGAGAACGTGATCCAGTTCGATCGGGATACGAAATGGGTAAAAGAGAACCTGATCAACCGATTCGAAACGAAGTCCGAATCGAACCATCATCTTGAGGAAAAAACCGGCTTGCATGAACGTGAGTTCATCGAAACAAGACGGCATACGTTTGATGAACCGATCGAGTTGAGCACCGAGGGCACCGTGCAGATGCTGAATCTGATCGAAGGAAAGGAAATCGTCGTGGAAAGTAAGGACCAATCCTTTCAACCCTATCTTATCCATTATGCGGAAACCTTCATCATCCCTGCATCCGTCGGGGAGTTCAGATTGCGTCCGTTACACAATGAAAGCGTGAAGGTGATCCGTGCGTATGTGCGCTGAGATGAAAGAAACATTATCCTTCGATCCGGGATTTGCGATCGAAGTCGATTTCGAGAAGATGGTTTACCATTATGGACAGGATACCTTTGGACCGATCGTCGAACGAAGGATGTTGGATTCGATCCGTCCATCGTTGATGGATCCGACATGTACCGGTCCGGACGTCGTCTATGCGATCGCGATGGATGTCGGTCAGACGAAGGATCGTGAAGAATTGATCCGACGCAACCTGCTTTACGGGACGGTGCTGTATGCGAAAGGCCGACTTGGGGATGAACCGATCCGAAGCCAAGGACACATCCATGCGGTTTCCGCGAGTTGTAACGAATCGACCCCCGAAGTCTATGAAATATGGAGCGGCAAAGCCGTCATCTATATGCAGGAATCCGCCAAAGACCGTTGCGGGCGATGCTTCGCCGTCGAAGGCTTGCCCGGGGACATCATCCTGGTCCCACCGGGATGGGCGCATGCGACCATCAGCGCCGATCCCGACCAACCGTTGGCGTTTGGTGCCTGGTGCGTCCGCGATTATGGATTTGACTACAAGGATGTACGCGCGCATCGCGGATTGGCATACTTCCCGATTCTAGCCGACGGGAAACTCCAGTGGCGGCATAACCCTGCATACGACGCCGAACCGCTGATCGTGAAGCGACCCAGGGTATACAGCGAATTCGGAATCGAACCTTCGGTTGCGATTTATAGGCAGTATGAAAAAGACCACGATCGATTCATGTTCGTGGTTAAAGCCTCAAACGTTAAAGAACAATGGGAAAACTTCATCCCTTAAGGAGAAATATGATCAATCCATCCAGAGCGACCTACGATATTCTACAGGGGACGCTAAACGGAAAAGACAATGAAGTGACGAAAGTTCAACGTACGATTTCGAACACCTTGCGTATGTATGCGAATACGGAAGGCATCGATCAAGACGTGTTGGACCAAATCAACTATCGCGTCGAAGTCTTTAAGGTAGATGAGAACGAAGGCGGGCTCCAGTTCGGGACCAGCTATCTTTATCCCGGGACGATCAACGGCGAATATTTCATGACCAAGGGCCACTACCACGCCATCGCCAACCGAACCGAGTTCTATCTCTGCCTGAAAGGGGAAGGGCTCCTGCTTTTGATGGATCGCGATCGCCATTGGTGGACGGAAGAGGTCGAGCCGAATTCGTTGCACTATATCCAAGGGAATGTCGCCCATCGCCTGATCAACACCTCAAGCGAAATCCTCACGGTTTTGGCGTGCTGGAACAGCGATGCCGGGCATGACTATGCAAGCATCGAAGAAGAAGGTTTCTCGGTCAGATACTTCAAGATCGACGGGGAACCGACCCCCGTCGAACAAGGATAAAAATTCTTCGGGCATATGCGTTGTCGTCTGCGAAGTCACATGCAATAATATACTTACTTACAAGAAATAAGTAAGTAAACATCCGTTTGTGATGGAGGAGAAAACATGAAAAAAGAATTCACCGATGTCTTGAAGGCAAGACGTACCCACTATGCGTTAAACAAGGAAATCCAAGTTTCCGATGAAGCGATCCAATCGTTGCTTGAAGATGCCGTTCTGCATACGCCGTCCGCGTTCAACTCCCAGAGTGCGCGTGTCGTACTGTTGCTGAATGGAAAACATGACACTTTATGGTCGATCACCCGCGAAGCGCTACGTAAAATCGTTCCGGCGGAGAGTTTCAAACCGACCGATGATAAAATCAACGGGTTCGCCGCGGCCTACGGAACCGTCTTGTTCTTCGAGGATACGGCGGTCGTCAAGGGCCTGCAGGAAGCCTTTCCGCTTTACCAACATAATTTCCCGATCTGGTCCACGGAGTCCAGCGGCATGCTTCAGTATGTCGTATGGAGCGGTTTGACGACCTTAGGGGTCGGTGCCTCACTTCAGCACTACAACGAGTTGATTGAAGAGAATGTGAAAGAAACGTTCGAACTTCCTGAAAACTGGAAACTGGTCGCCCAGATGCCCTTCGGGAATCCAAGCGCCCCGCTTCGCGAGAAGGAATTCCTCCCGCTCGACGGACGTTTACTCGTACAAGCCTAATCGTAAAAGGATGTCCGTCGTGGACATCCTTTTTCATACATTCCCCAGATAGACGTGTTTCAGGTGTTTCTTGGCGATCGCTTCCAGTTTATGCAGGGTTTCGATCGGTGTGATCGGACGGTCGCGCCAGTGATAGTGCGGGAAGAAACGGGAGAGGTGCAGGGGGATGTCGGGATCCAAGGAGGCGATCCATTTCGCCTCATTCTCCATGTCCTCTTCGCTATCGTTTTCCCCCGGGATGACCAAGGTCGTGATCTCCACATGCGCGCTTTCGTTGGCGATCGCGATCGTGCGTTTGACCGAAGCGAGATCCCCGTGCAGTTTATCGTAGAAATCCTGGGTGAAGCCTTTGAGGTCGATGTTCAGGGCGTCGATGTAGGGCATGAGTTTTCGTAGTGGTTCTTCTTCGATCGACCCGTTGGTCACCAACACGTTCTTCAATCCCGCCTCATGGACCAATTTCGCCGTATCATAGACATATTCATAGGAAATCAGAGGTTCGTTGTAGGTGTAGGCGATTCCGATGTTGCCTTGGTTCAACAGGTCAAGCGCGAGCTTCAGGGCTTGTTCAGGCGGGAAGGGCGTCGTTTTCGCATGGATTTCATCCGCCATCGAAATCTCGTGGTTTTGACAGAAGGGACATCTCAGATTGCATCCGAACCCGCCGATCGACAGAATCCTTCGACCGGGATAAAAGCGATGCAAGGGTTTCTTTTCGATCGGATCCAGGGCGACCGAGGTGACGTGTCCATAGGACACCGGCACGATCTTCCCGTTCTCGTTCTTGCGTGCCCGGCAAAACCCGGTTTGGTTTTCCGAGAGGATGCAATGGTGGAAACACAGGGTGCATTCATTCATGATGACGCACCACCTCGAAGCGTTGAAGGACATAGTCTTCATCGGCCTCGATCCCGCCTTTCGACAGGGCGATTTCGATCTGTTTGGCAATCGAATCGACCCCCTCCAAATCCGGCAATAATAATCCCTTACGGTGTCCTTTCGACACGATGACGCCGTATTTCTTCACATCCAGTTGGGAAGCGTACTGAATCGTTTCGGGTGGCTGCAGGACATCGACGTTATAGACAAGCTCGGAGAGTTCCTCCGGTCGTACGGGATAGAAGCGCGGGTCTTCGCTACAGGCGGAAACCGCGTTGCGCAGCACTTCCTTGCCGACGCAGAACTGGGTCGGGGAGATCGTTCCGATGCATCCGCGCAACTGACCCCGGCGGTGCAGGGAAACAAACACTCCCGCTCGTTTCTTCAAAAGTTCATCCGGGGTATCCAGGGGGAGTTCGGTTTCGCGTTTATTACGGACGAAGTTTTCGACCGAAAGCTTCGCCAAACGGAGATACGGATCTTGCGCTTTCATGGATTTGGGCAGGAAACTCGCGGTGGCATAGCCGACCCCGAAGGTCCCTTCATAGGAATGCAGTTTCGCCGTGAAACCCATGCCTTCCACCACGCCCGATAAGATGACCAGTGAACGGTAACCGCATTCCCCGGCTTGTTCGCACATCCCGGCGGAAATCGACCGCAGTTTCTCGAAGTCCCCGTTTTCCAACACGGACTGGATGATCTTGTCGAAGCGCGGGCCTTCTTTCGCATAGCCATAGGGTCCGTCGTGGGCTAAACGATGGGATAGATCACCGCTGGCGATGAAAACGATCCTGCGATCCAAAGTTTGTGCGACATCGCGGATCGTTTTCCCGATGTCGACATGCGTATCGAAAGGCCGCATCGAGAGACCGATCCGAACCAATTTGAAATTAGGATAGGCTTGTTGGATGAAATGCAAAGGGACCATGACCCCATGGTCCAAGTCCGGGATTTCCGACGAACCGACAAGGAAACCGCGGTTACTCCGTTTCAAGGCTTGGACGAATTCGATATCCGTTTGGACGTCGATCTTGACTTCCTTTGCGCGGAACCGACCGAAATCCCCCTGTTCCCTCAGATTGTCGGACACGAAAAACGCATCGCCGTACAAGGGGGAATGGGGGGAACTGATGACGATCGTCTCCGGTTGAAGCACTGCGATTTCGCGTGCGACCTGGCGAAACCCTTCGATCGTCGATTGTATTTTCGCTTCTTCCCCTTTGCCGACGGCACTCAGGGCGATAGGGGGGTGAGGAAGGACAAATGCAGCGAGTACGCTCATATGAAACCCTCCGTTTCATCTGATTTCATTATAATCCTAATTCTTGCGAGTTGCGAATTTTCATCGATTCACTTTTTTTTAACTGCCATTTCGTTGTATTTACGATTTACAGACGCTTGTCATGAGGGTACACTGAATGAAGAAAGACAGGTGGACATATGATCAAAGTGGGTATCGTAGGAACGGGGATGATCAGCGAATTGTTTGCGGAAGGCGCGAAGTTCGTCGAGGGGATGGAAGTGGTCGCCATTCAGAGCCGGGATGAAATGAAAGCGAAGGAATTCGCAAAGAAACATAAAGTCGAACTGACGTTCACGGACTATGAGGGGATGCTGAAGGATGTGCGGATCGACGCCGTCTACATCGGTTTGCCCAACAGTCTGCATTTCGAGTACGCATGTAAAGCGCTGTCGGCGAAAAAGATCACCATCCTTGAGAAACCTTTCTTGTCCAATCTGAAGGAACTGGACGCGTTGATCGACATCTCGGAAGAAACCCGGACCATGGTGTTCGAGATGAACCGCGTTCTCTGTCTTCCTAATACGCACGTGATTCGCGACCACCTGGAAGACATCGCGCCGGTTCGCATGATCACGATGAACTTCAGCCAATACTCGCGCAAATACAACGACCTCCTGGCCGGCAAAACGCCCAACGTGTTCTCCGATGAATTCTCGGGCGGGGCGCTGGTCGACCTTGGCGTCTACGGCGTACATCTGATGGTGGATCTGTTCGGGATGCCCAACAATATAACTTATATCGCATCGCAATTACCCAACAGTATCGATATCTCGGGAAATCTGACCTTGACCTATGACGGCTTCTTGGCGAGCCTTGTCCAAAGCAAGAATAGCCGTTGCGACAACCGCATCACGATCCAAGGTGAGAAAGGGACGATCTACGCCTCTCCGACCGCTTCGCGGATCGATACTGTGATCTTGGATGTCGGGGAAAAGAAAGACATCACCGTAACCCATGAGTATGAAAGCATGACCTACACCTTGAAAGAGATCGTTCGTGTTATCAACGAGAAGGATGAAGAAACGTATCGCAAGCAACTCAAACAGATCCGCAATGTGCTGGAAGTCCTCTGTGCGGCACGTCAAAGCGCGGGGATCAAGTTCACAGCCGATCAAAAGTGAAAAAAAGCGATTCCGTTCTTGGGAATCGCTTCGTTGTTTTTAGGTTCGACTCAGTCTGTCTTTGTAGGGAAGTTCCAGGTTCTCGTTGAACGCTCGTCCGCCATCGATGTTCTGCGACTTGTAGATGGGGGCGATCTTGCCGGATTCTTCGATGAGTTCGGCGGTCCGATAAGTCAGCGCCTGGATGATGAGCGAGGTCGCCAGCATCGACATGCCGCAGATCTTGTTTCTGGATTTCGGAAGAGTGATCGCGGCGTCGCCTTCGACGACTTGATTATCGATGATGATGTCCCCGAGTTGATAGAGGCTAACTCCCGAAGAGTGTTTGGATTTGAGGTTCATGGAAGCGTTTAGCGCGGTGATCACGATGATCTTCGCGCCTTTCGCTTTGCATCCCATCGCCATTTCGATCGGTAAAGGGTTGCGTCCCGAATTCGAGATGACGACCACGACATCGCCTGGACGGACGTCGACGCGGTTGATAAAGGAGGTCCCGACACCTTCGACGGATTCGTAG
>Ga0154525_116_pt1 | contig 45103 bp, 49 predicted proteins | sample RifGroE2_FD_105668 | JGI IMG/M metagenome (GOLD analysis project Ga0154525, IMG submission 105668) | Firmicutes bacterium GWE2_51_13
GTGCGTGATGCTTTTGTTTTTCTAGGTGGACGACTTCATCTTACAATTTGCCAAAATAATATTTTCTCTTATAGCTTAAATAACCCAATTACATTTGTTGATCCTAGTGGAAATAGAGCTGCAACCATAGATGAGTTGATGCCGCTTCCTATTCCAAATATTCCACCTGAAGCTATTGATGATGCGCTTACAGCTATTGTTACGACTTTGGCTGGTGTTGGAATGCTCGCTGTTGAGAAAAGTTTGGAAAGAGTTGATGAGTTAATCACAACCTTGCCACATAATCAAACAGTTTATGCGTTGATTGATGTTGAGCAAAATGTGCAGTATATCGGAAGGACAACTAGTGAAACCGCAAGAAAAATTGCTCATAGGGCTAATCCAGCACGTAAAAATCTAAGTTTTGTTCCACTAGTTAGAAATCTAACATATTTCGAAGCACGCGGGCTAGAGCAAATATTGATGTTGAGTTGTCATACAATTAATGCTTCAAATGAAATGAACAATCAAATTAATGGAATCAGTCCTATGAATCCAAGTCTCAACGTATACATGAGTGCAGCTAAAGGAACACTGAAGTATTTTGAGAATGCGTTTGATAATGAATACCTTAACTGGACAGGACAATAAGGAGGATAAATCATGAGTGCTTGGGGAACAAAGTTGTATCAAGATGACGTGGCACAAGATGTAAAGGAACAGTATAAGGAATTATTGAAAAAAGGAAAGAGTAACGAAGAAGCGACCCAGCAAGTCTTGGATGAATATCGGCCAATGTTGAATGACATCGATGATGGCCCGGTGTTTTGGTTTGCTTTGGCAGAGACACAATGGAGTCTGGGCCGACTACTACCGGAAGTCAAAGAACAAGCCTTGGCTTGCATTGATAAGGGGACTGATCAAGCAAGATGGGAAAGAGAAAACCCGAAGAAAGCACCAGAACGAAATAAAATTCTGGAAGACTTGCGGATCAAACTGAATTCTCCGATGCCGCCGATGAAGAAGATATCACAGCCCAAAAGCTATAAATGTGAATGGAAAATCGGAGATGTCTATGCTTATAAACTTGAGAGTGATTATGCACGCGAGAAGGGGGTCTACGGTCGTTATTTCCTCTTCCAGAAAATAGATGAGACAGTATGGTCTCCCGAACACATCATTCCCGTTGTGTGGGTTAAGATTACCGATGGTGATGTTCTTCCTTCAAATGAGAAAGAGTACCTAGATTTGAAATATGTTGTTGTTGGGAGAATACCATTATCAATGCTTTTTAGGCCGATTGATAAAAATCGTTCAATTGAAGAGCAGTTCTTTGAAAAAACGGGGAGGAGATTTGACATTGATGAGTCGGGTCGATTACACGTGTATCGAATATACTTGATTAACACCTCAAAACGCATTATTCCTAAAAAACTGATATTTCTTGGTAATTTTTCAGTTGAGAATCCACCAAAGAACGATTACGAGCAAAGCGGAGATTTCTGTTATCAAGGATTTCTTTGGAAATTCTTTGATAGCTGCATGATCGATTTGTACAAAATGTTTCAGTCTATTCAATGATGGGAATTAGTATAATTATAATATTGAAAGCATCATTATGTATTAAGTGGAGCTAACAAATAGTCAAGGTTTCGAATGAATGGCGATAACGAAAGTTCCCCTAATCGAGTTGATTTCGAGAACTCATTTATTATCGCTTTTTTGACTAAGTAGTTCGCTCCCCCATATAAGGAACAGAGAAGCGAGTCTTGTAACTTACTTTGTCCTAAGTCCATCTCGACTCAATTTGGTGGATATCATGATACACGGCTCACCTCTACCATATGATGTGGTGTACGACCGATTCCCCATGATCGGTTTTTTTGTTGTCAAATGGAATATCCCATGATTGCGGTAAAACCAATCTATATTAAAAGTATTATTAAGTACTTGACAATAGTGTATGATACACAGTAAAGTGTTGATGAGGTCAAATCATGAACGACGAAACAATTCTAAACAACCTAATCGCCGAACTCAAACGGGGGACGCAGGTCTTGGCTGTATTGGGTCAACTTCACCAGGGTCGATATGGGTATTCTTTACTGCAGGATCTAGGTGAAAAGGGTGTGCAGATCGAGGCGGGTACGCTCTATCCGCTTCTTAGAAGGTTGGAAAGCCAGGGTCTACTGAAGAGTGAGTGGGATACCACAGAGACGCGGCCGAGGAAATACTATGTCTTGAGTCCCTTGGGGATCGAGACCTATGCGTCTCTGTTGAGAGAATGGAAGGCGCTAGTAGAAAATATGGAATGGATCCTAAAGGAGAACTGACATGAAAAAAGAATACATCGAACGTTACATCTATGCCGTGACGAAACGCTTGCCGTTGGCGATGCGTGACGATGTCTCGGCTGAACTGAGTGCGAACATCCAGGATATGATCGCCCAGGACCCGGAAAACGAAGCATTGTTACTGGAGAAGTTGAGGAAACTTGGACATCCACGGGTGTTGGCCAGCAATTATCGCGGGAAAGAAAGATATGTCATCGGTCCCGAATACTATGACGACTACATCAACACGTTGAAGGTCGTCGGGGTGATTTTCGTTACGGTCTCCTTGATCACCGGATTCCTCGAAGCGGTCACGGGATTTTCCAACCCGGGCATCCCCGAAGTCATTACCGCCGTTCTTACCGGCTTGCTGGATAACTTATGGTCGGCGTTGTTGACCGCCTTCGCATGGACAACGGCAGGGTTCTGGATCGCAGGGAACGTCGGGCAAAAGACCAACACCGCGGACTGGAAACTCAGCGACCTGCCCGACCTGCCCGAACCCAACGTGGAGGGAATCAGCCGCTTCGGTACGGTCGTCGAGTTGGTCGTGGGGGTATCCTTCGGGTTGATCTTCGTTACCTTGATGAGAAACGGATTGCCTTACTTCAATCAACCCGTCATTAATCCGCTGATTCCGTTCTTCTATCTCAGCATCGCTCTAGACTTGATCGTCGGGATCGTCAAACTTGCCTATGGGCAATGGCGATGGCCGGTCGTGTTGGTGACGACGATCGAACACTTCTATGGCGTCATCTTCGCGTATGTGTTCCTAAGTTCCGATTTCCTTAGTCCGAGTGTCTTCCAAGCCATCGCGGACAACAGTAAGTTCACCTTTGCGGAAGCGCAGAGCGGGTTTGCGACCGGGAAAACCGTCTTGATCTGGCTGATCGTCGTCGGGACGATTCTCGATATCATTCAGATCGCCGTGAAGTGGTTGAGGTCGAAATCAAAAGTATAAATACGACAGCCTCCTTGAGATTCAAGGAGGCTGAATTACTTCATACGCTGTGACTTACGTTAGTCAGGGAGCGATGTTCGCTTGCCGAGATCGCGGATCACGTGGATCACGCTGGCGGTGTCCTTTTGGCCGTATCCGAGTTGTTGCGCCAAACGATAGAATTGGATGGCTTGGTTCAGCGAGAAGTTGGTCATTTTCCCATCCTGACAGAGTTGCCTGGCCAATTCCAAGTCTTTCATGGACAGGTCAACCGTGAAACTGGCGGAGAGATCGCCGCTAAGCACTTTCTGTTTCTTCGCGGAGAGGATCAGGTTATTGCCTGAACTTGTCGTTACGACATCGTAAAAGGATTCAAGCGGGATGTCGAGCCGGTCCGCCATCGCGATGGCTTCGCCGTTGAGGATCTGCGTCGCGAAGGCCATGTAGTTATTGATGATTTTGATCGCGGAACCCTTGCCCCGCTCACCCATATAATGAAACGTCTTCCCTACGCAAAGAAGGTAGGGCAACAGGTTCAGTTCTTCGACTTCGGCTTTCGTCGCACCGATCATCAGCGAGAGTTCCCGTTTCTGTGCACCGAGACCGCCACCGCTGACCGGTAGATCGATGTAGGTGATTTTCTTTTGGGTCGCTTTCCGGGAGAGTTCCTTGCTTAATGCCGGGGAGACCGTACTGAAATCCAGGATGATCTGACCTTCGGAACCATTCGCTAACAGCCCTTCGGGACCATCGACGATTTCGGCGACTTCAAGGGGTCCGGGTAAACAGAGAAAGACGAGGTCGGCGTACTGCGCGACCGACTTCACATCAAGAAACATCGTCGCGCCTTTCTCGACCAGGGCGAGACCATTCTTCTGACTCCGGTTATAGACCCCCAATGAGCCAAATGTCTCCAAAAGATTCGACGCCATCGGGAAACCCATGTTTCCAAGTCCGATGAACACTGCTTTTCTTGTCATGGTTACTCCTTTTTTGGATTGGTTGGTAAATGGAAAGCGGATCTTTCTTGCATCGATGGTTAATCGAACTTGCGCTGATAGCTTGTCAAGCGTTCGACGGTTTCCGGATCGTAGTGGGAGAAGAACAGGCTCTCGGTCTTGTCCAGACCCGCGATGATCGACATGTCTTCTTCACTCAAGGTGAAATCGAAAATGTCGAAGTTCTGTTTCATCCGGTCTTTGTTGACCGTTTTCGGGATGACCGAGATGCCGCGTTGGATCAAATAGCGAAGGGTGACTTGGGCGTTGGTCTTGTTGTATTTCGCACCGACGCTCTTCAATGTTTCGTCCTCGAAAAGGTTGTTTTTCCCTTCGGCGAACGGTGCCCATGCCTGGATTTGGACACCGTACTTCTTCATGATCTCATGGGCTTTGACTTGCTGATTGTAGGGATGTGTCTCGACTTGGTTGACCATCGGGACGATTTTGTTGAATTTGATCAAGTCGATCAAGCGGTCCGAATAGAAGTTGCTGACGCCGATCGCCTTCAATTTCCCCTCGGCATACAGTTCCTCCATGGCGCGGTATGTCCCGTAATAATCGTTGAACGGTTGATGGATCAGCAATAGATCGAGATACTCGAGCTGCAGGCGCTCCAGCGACCCCAAAATCGATGCTTTCGTCTTCTCATAACCATATTCGGAAATCCATAGTTTGGTCGTGATGAACAATTCTTCGCGCGCCACGCCGCTTTTCTTGATCGCATTGCCGACCGCCCGTTCATTGCCATAGCCCTGCGCTGTATCGATCAATCGAAACCCGACGTCGATGGCGTCAAGCACGCAACGTTCGCATTCATTCTGATCCGGGATCTGAAACACCCCGTAGCCTAACGCAGGCATCTTCTTCCCGTTATTGAGTGTGAAGTATTCCATGAATTCCTCCTTGTTTCATACCATTTCTCGAGGTATACTGACACTGTACAACCCTGTAGTTACTACAGGTCAAGTGAAATGGAGAAAAAGATGTATACGATGAAAGATGTTTGTTTGAAGTTCGATTTCCCCTATGAAACCTTGCGCTTCTACTGTAATGAAGGATTGATCCCTAATGTGAAGCGGGATGCGAACAACTATCGGGTTTTCGATGACCGGGACATCGCGTGGATCGACGGACTTCAATGCTTAAGGCAATGCGGGTTAAGCATCAAAGAACTCAAAGTTTATTTGGAATTATCCATGGAAGGGAAATCGACCATCCCAACGAGAAAAGAGATGTTGGCGAAAAGGAAAGAGGCATTGCTTCGGCAATTGGGTGATATCCAAGAAAGCATCGACTATATCGACAAGAAGCAACGATATTTCGACGATGTTCTGGCGGGGAAGATCCCTTTCTCTAGCAATTTGATCAAGGTGGATGATAAAGAAGTCTAGGTCTTATCGATTGAAATCAAAATGATAACGCCGGTCTTATATTGAGATGGAATTTGTTCAGTTTCGATCGGAATTGTCGAGTCATGAAAGTTGAAAATGGATCATTAAAAAGAGAGGCTCTTTTGACTTGACACGGCAGAACATTAACTGTAATATGAGTAAGTACTTACTTACATTAAGGGGTGGATATGACAGATGAATCAACAAAGAGACTAAGTCGCGAGGATCGTAGAGAGCAAATCATTGAAGCAGCCTTGGATGTTTTCATTGAAAAAGGATATGCGGCCACCACTACGGCGGAGATCGCAAAGTCCGCCGGGATTTCCGAAGTGACGCTTTTTCGGAACTTTACATCCAAACGTGATTTGTTTTTCGCAGGCATCGAACCGATTCTGTTTAGTCCGCTAGAGAACGACATATCGCAAATGAGTGGTGGGATCGATAAAGCACAGATCCAACAGATCATTTTCAATCGAATCAAATTCTTGGAGCAGAATCGAGGCGTCGTAAAACTCATTCTAAACGAAAGCATGCTGAATCAAGACAATGAAAACTACATTCATAAAATGGTCATCAACCTAAAGACGCTTTTTGACAAGAACCGCATCCTTGGCGATGATGAATTCATCATCCGTCTCTTGATGGGGTCGTTCCTGTCGTTTCTCTATCAGCCTGAAACGAATGACCAACGAATCCAAGAGTATGCAAACCGTATCGCAGAAATCATCATCGACAGTCAGGAAAAACGCAAGAGGTAAATAAATGACGAAAATATTCAATGGTATCGGTTCTCTCATCGAGAGGAGACCTTTTAGGTCGCTCTTATTGACGCTTTTGATCGTCGCGGCCATGATTGCCGGTGCAAGTCAAATCAGGCTGGCGACAGGGAATGAGACACTGGTTCAATCAAACAACGCGGCGTTGATATCAAACGGTGAAATGGAAGAAAGTTTTGGCGGGGATGCGATTCTGATTCTAATCGAATCGCAAGAACCCGGGAATCTGCTTTCTCTTGAGAACATCACGAAACTCTATCAAATCGAAGAAGAACTGTCGTATGAAGAGAACATCTTCAGCATCATTAGCCCGGCCACCGTCGTTCACCAAATTACAAGTAAACAATCCATTGAAATCATCAAACAACTTGAAGTGATTTCCAACGGTTTGTCGGACATGGGAACCATGATGGAAGATCTCGGGAATGAACTCTTGTTGAAAGAGATCAAGGATCCTCAAATCATCCTCGAAAAGTTAAATGGTCTTACTTCAATGACAACGAAGTTCGGACAGCTCATAACCGCACAAACATCAATGTCATCCGGAGTCCATCAGATGGAGACCGGTTTATATGGTGTGGCGGATGGATTATCGACTCTATCCATCCAACTCTCAGTTCTGGCTTCCACTCAACCCGAAGGCAGTTTAAAACTGACTCTTAATGCGATTGCGGCTAACTTGAACGTAACATCCAGTGGGGTTCGGACGATGGGGTCCAACACGCAATCCATTCAAGACGGGACCACGGCGACGGCGAATGCATTGGCGCAAATCAGTAAAACGCTGGAATCAGAGCTCTCATCCATGAAAGAAGGATTGGATCAAGGGTTATCGCCCGACCAACTCGAAACGATGGCGACGAATTTCATATCGATGGGTGGAAAGCTTGACGAAATAGCGAGTGGTTTAATGATTTTCACCACGAAAAGCACAATGATGGTACCTTTGATCCCGACATTGGACAGTGAACTCAGTACGATGATCTATGATGAGAACCAAGTCATGAGAAGTGCTTTTTCTGAAGTTGTCCTTAGTGACCGACAAGCGATGATGGTGATCCGACTATCCGGTAATCTCGAAGATGTCGAGAAAGACCGTATTACCGCAAACGTAGCGAGCGTACTTGAGAAGGCGGACTTTACATCGATCGAATATACGATGTCAGGCAAGACAGTCTTGGATGCCGCATTGCGGGCTGAAATGAAATCAAGCATGATGATGATGATCGCCTTGGCAGTCTTGGTAATGTTCGCGGTATTGATGCTTGTCTTCAAAGTGAAGTGGCGGATGTTAAGTCTAGGGGTCATCTTTGTTTCCGTACTGGCTACCCTTGGATTCATGGGGTGGATCAATGTCCCCGTCACGATGGTTTCGATGGCGGTATTCCCGATTCTGATCGGACTGGGTATCGACTACTCCATCCAGTTCCATAATCGATATGAAGAAGAAAATTCAGTAAGGGAAACGACAAGGAAAATCGGGAAAGCGATCGCGGTCGCCGTCATCGCGACCGTACTGGGGTTTGTCTCGCTTTATGCCTCGCCGGTCCCGATGATCCAGGACTTTGGGAAAATGCTTACCTTAGGCGTCATCATTAGTTTCTTGGGAAGCATCTTCATTCTTCTGCCCATACTGCATATCGGTTCGCAGAATGTCTCTACGTCAGAGAAACCGGCTTCAGAAAGTGTGATAACCCATCGAAAAAGCGGGAAAATGGATCGACTGCTATCCTCAACGACCCGATGGATGATTCGCTTCACTTTCCCCGTTCTACTACTGTTTGTGGTTTTGGCTGGTGCGGGATTCATGGTCGACCGCTACATCGGAGTTGAAACGGATATCGAACGTTTCATGCCTCAGGATTTGGCTGCGCTCGAGGATATTCGCGTGATTCGGGATGCCGTTAAAACGACCGATCAAATCGTAGTGTACATCGAAGACGATGATGTTTTGTCAGAGATGAACCTGAATTGGATTAGGGAGAAAAGTCATATTCTCATCGACCAACACCCGAATGAAATCGTAAGCATAAAGTCGATGGATTCCTTGTTGGTTTTACTAAATGGATTGCAGGATTCGACATATGAGAATGCAATGCTTCAGTTGAATGATCTTCCGGAGACACAGCGGAAGATGTTTGTAAACGAGTCGAATACGGAAACGGTGATGTTGATCAATACCCTCCATCTTTCAACCACAGAGAATAAAGAATTGATCGAAAATCTTAAAGAAGAGCTTGGCGGAAGTTCAATGAAGGTTGTCATCACTGGCAAAAGCGTTCTCGATGTCGAGATGGTCGAAGGGTTAACCACTGGAAGGATCAATATGACACTTTTGGGACTGGGTCTGGTGTTCATGGCTCTATTGGTTATCTATCGGAATTTGATGAAAGCAATCATTCCAATCATCCCCGTGGTTCTGATTATCGGAATCTCAAGTGGTGTAATGTATCTTATGGGTATTGAATTCACTCCGATCACTGCGACGCTTGGCGCGCTTGTCTTGGGAATGGGGACGGAGATGACCGTGATGCTGATGGAACGATATATTGAAGAGAGAAATTTAGGACTGACCAAAATCGAGGCGATGGTGGTATCCGTATCGATGATCGGGAAAGCAATCGTAGCGTCCGGTTTAACGACTGTCGGAGGATTTGCGGTACTTATGTTCTCCAGCTTCATCATCCTTCAGGACTTTGGTTTCATGACGGTTGTGAATATCTCATTGGCATTGGCGAGTACTTTCATCGTATTGCCACCGCTTATCGTTTTGGTTGATCGATTCATCGTTAAGAAGACAAAAACCATGAAGGATGTTGTTGTACAGAAGGGGTAAAGAGTAGAAGACAGACGAAATCGTCACAGGAGGAAGTATGTTAAGCCCGATTCTAGTTGGAATATTGATTCTTATTGCTTATGTGCATACGAAGCAGATTCTGAAACACAAACTCGTACTCTATACCATTGCTTGGATTCTTGTGGGAATCGTCGTTGCTTTCAATGATCTTCCGTTTCTAACCCCGTTCATCAAAGGGTTTGTCGGATTCGCTTTTCTCTATGTAGTCATGATCGCAGGGGCGCTTAATCCGAAATGGAAACTAACAATGCGCTTGAAGAGTGTTAGGACCCCCTATTCAATTCTAGGGTTTACGATCTTGATTGCCCACCCCTTATCGTATGCGGCTGAAATTCTTTCTCACTCAAGAGAAGTCCCGTGGTTTGGAATCGGGGCGTTTCTTGTCATGATTCCACTATTCATCACAAGTTACATAACGATTCGAAAGAAGATGAAACCGAAAACATGGGTAAAACTCCAAAAATGGGCATACTTAAGTTACGCACTCGTCTTCGTCCACCTGATTGTCAATGCTTCTTCCGTCCAGAATCGAATTGCTGCGATTCTGCTTTTCATCCCATATTTATCGCTTAAACTCTTCAAGGAGTTCAAACGTTTGAAGACAATGAAATCGGTTTGAGATAATCTCGGATAACCATCGTTTTCGCTGAAATCCTGAAGAATTGAAAAGTGAGGATGCGTGACCGATAGTGGGCGGTATTGACGAGATAGCGCGTTGTTTGTTTGGTTTACCTGCATGTTTATCATAACTAGCCCGATGAAAGAACCGATCCGATAAATCGGTTTTTTTTAGGTCGATGAAAAGACATTCGCATGGAAATCCGTCAGATTTCACCGAGAGCGTCCGTGTTTTCTTGTAAATGCATCCCATATCCGTTATACTAACCAAGGTTTGAATTTCGGATCCGATGATCGATTTTCGCCCAGTTTAAATCAGTGAAACGACACTTTTTGAAATTCGGATCCAATCCGCTCAATATTAACGACGACTTAACAAGGAATCAACTAAACTAACGATATGACTTTTACTCCGCAAAACATGGTTTTTACCTATCTCAAAGAACGAATGATCCACCCGTTGGAGACCTTTTGCCTTTTCGTCCCAATGGTGTCTTTCTTCTTGCCGGTCGATCTTTTCTTGATCGGACTGACGAGTTCGACGTTATTGATCCTACTGAACGTCGGGGAACTCAAGAAAATTGTTTTCGGTCATCACAATTACCTGCTCTATCTGTTTTGTTTCTATATGTTTGTTTTGGCGAGCGTGAATCGAAACGTCTTGGGTCAGATCGCATCGGGCTTGTTCTTTCTGGTCGTTGTCTATGTCACGTATCTGCGCACGAAAATGACAAGAGAACTCTTTGAAGCGATGATGGTCCTGTGCGGCATCGGTTCGATGTTCAGTCTCTATTACTGCACCGTCGATTTCTATTCAACGTCGACCTTCCTGATTCTCGACTTCTTTGCGAAATACATCCCGATTCCCTACGTCTACATTACGGAAATCGCCAAGAACCTGCGGTCGACCAGTACGTTCATCAACTCGAACTTCTATGGAAACATCAGTGCCGTCATGTCCTTGATCGTGGTGTACTTCATTCTTCAAGGTATCCGACAACGCAAAACCAATCCGAGTTTGTCATGGGTGAAAATACAGTTTTACGCCGTCGTCCTGATCGTCAATCTCTACGGGTTATCGTTGACGCAATCGAGGTCTTCCGTCCTGGCGCTGCTTGCCGGACTCGCCTTTTTGATTCTGACCTTCGATGTACGATGGTTCATCGCGCTGTTGATCCCATCGGTCTTGGTGATCGTCTTCCGATTCGAACCGATCCTTTCATTGTTACCCCGCTTGGACAGCCTGGCTGGATCCGCGAGTACGCGCCTTGAAATCTATCGCATCGCCATGCAGGAAATCCGCATGAATCTATTCTTCGGGAAAGGATTCTATACCTTCCCCATGATCTATGCGAAGTACACCGCCAACTATAACCTCCATGCCCATAACCTGGTCCTGGAGTTCATGTTGAGTTCGGGCTTGGTCGGGACATCCCTTTTGGTGGCACGGTTTGTCTCCCTCCTCAATCGACCGATCAAAGAATGGTTCGTGAAGGAGCATGAATACATGCCTTTGTTATTGGGGATCATCGCCCTGGAAATCGCCAACGGCTATACCGATGTCGTGCTTTTGCTTCCGCAGTGTTTCATTCTCTTTAGTCTGGTTTTAATGTGTGTGGAGGTCGATCATGAAAAAAATAAAAAAGCTTGAAATCGCGATATTGGTCGCGATGGTCATCGTAAGTTTCACTTATCCGAGTTTCCTCTTTGAACTGAAAGATACGACGGTTTTCCGCGAACTGATCCGCTTGTTCTTCTAGTTTCACCATGGAGTGGAGACTCGATGTGATCGGTTTCGATTGAAAAACCGAAAGATGGATGTAAAATGTGGGTGAAGCATTGGATCGTCGAAACATCGACGGAAAGTGTGAACCGATGGATGAATCACTCATCGCCCCCTGTGGGATGAACTGCGGCCTCTGTGTCAGTTATCTCGCCAGGAAGCACGATATCAATACGCAAGGGTTTCATAAATCCTATTGCCCGGGGTGCATCGCCCGGGGGAAGAACTGCACCTTCATGAAACAACACTGCGACCTGTTGGGCAAAGGCAAGGTGCGATACTGTTTTCAATGCGACGCTTTTCCCTGCGATCGCCTGAAGGCGCTCGATCTTCGCTATCGCACGAAATACCACCTGAGCATGATCGACAATCTCACCAGAATTAAAAACAAAGGGATCGGCATTTTCCTCCTCGAGGAGGAAGAGAAATGGAAGTGTCGAAAATGCGGGGATGTGGTCTGTTGTCATAACGGGTTATGTTTGAATTGCGATCTGGAGCGGTTGAAGACGGACAAAAAATATCGGTGGGGGGGAGACAAACCGATGAAACCGCAAGAAGTATCATAAAGATTCTTGATCGGGATGTATAATGAAATCAAAAGATGAGTCGATGCGACGGATCTGAGAAATAAACAATCGAATCCCTTGCGTTGGCGGATACTGAGGGAGAGAACATGAAACACACCATGAAATCGAAGACGAAGTTATTTCTTCGCGGAGTATTGTTGGTTCTTTTCGCCGGGCTTTTCGGGCTGTACGTTTATCTTCGTAGCGCCGAAGTACTGAGCCCAAGTCAAATCGATTGGCTAACAAGTACACTGATCGCCCATCGAGGTGTCCATGATAACGAAAACGGGACACCGGAGAACACGCTCGCCGCATTCAAGAGCGCCATCGACCACGGACTCATCATTGAACTGGATGTCCAATCCACCAAAGACGATCGAATCGTCGTCGTCCATGATGATGACCTGGAACGTTTGCTTGGGCTTGCGGGCAAAGTGAAGGAATATACCTACGATGAAATCATCCAGCGTAAAATCCTGAACTCCGACCAAACGATCCCGCTATTGAGCGATGTTTTGGATCTGATCGACGGCAAGGTTCCGGTGTTGATCGAGATCAAGAACGACCAGGAAGTCGGGGAATTCGAGAGCCGGGTCGCACAGATCCTCGAGGACTATGAAGGGCGGTTCGCGGTGATCGCCTTCAACCCCTATACCTTGCGATGGTTCAGGGACAATGCGCCGGACATCGTCCGGGGACAGATTTCAGGTCACTATAAGGTGAGTGAAGAAGACAAGTTGAAGGGGAAAAAGCCGCGGGTGTGGTATGAACGGTTCATGTTGTCGAACTTGCTTGTGAACTTTGAAAGCCGACCCAATTTCATCGTCTACGAAATCAAGGACACATCGGTAGCCCGGATTCGTTGGTTCAAGGAGTTGAACGTCCCGTTGTTGGGGTATACGATCGATAATCAAGAGGAATATGATCAGGTGAAAGGGTATTATGACAATCTGATCGTCAATACCGTCGACTTGGATTAGCCGATGGGGATTTCGAAGCAAGTCATGCGCACATCCCAGGGAGATGATGTATACTAAACCCATGAATTAGGAGAAACACACATGAAAATCGAAATCTGGTCGGATTATAGCTGCCCGTTCTGCTACATCGGGAAGACGCATTTGGATAAGGCGCTGAAGGAACTCAACCTGACGGAAGAGGTCAACGTGGTTGTTCTGGCGTTCCAGTTGGATCCCTCGGCACCCAAGGAGACGACGGAAACGACCGCGGCGGTGTTGGCGCAGAAATACGGCGTGTCCCTCCAACATGCGACCAAGATGGTGGAGGATGTCGCAGCCAAAGCGAAACGTAGCGGGATTACGATGAAATATGAGAAAGTCAAACCGACCAACACCTTCGACGCGCATCGCGTCATGAAGGCGGCGAAAGATAAAGGACAGAAGGAAGCATTGATGAAAGCCCTGTTCAAGGGATATTTCGAAGACGGCTTGAATCTTTCCGATCCTGACGTACTGGAAAACATCGCTAAAATCTGCGGGATGGATGTCGTCGAAGTCAAGTATGTCTTGAAGAACGATTCCCATCGCGACGAAGTCGAAAGCGATCTGCAGTACGCAAAAAAGCTGGGAATCCGCGGTGTCCCGTACTTCCTCATCGATTCGAAAACCGTCATCAACGGTGCACAATCCGTCGAGACGTTCGTCGAAACGATTCGCAAAGCCTATATCGAAGAAAAGAACCGTCGCGAACTTTAGTCATAAAGCGGAATCTCCGCTTTTTTCTATGTCAACTTCAATATAGTTATCATAACCATATTGACTAATGGTAATAATTAGATTATTCTGAACTCATGGAAAATATGCCGCAAGAAACAACGAATCGATTACCAAGATGGGAAGAGTTGCCCGACCTGGATCTTTATATGGACCAAGTGTTGAGTTTGACCGACCGATATCTTGATCCACTCTCGGTGAAACCCATCACGGCGGCCATGATCAACAACTATGTGAAGCTGAAACTGATTCCGCCGACCAAGGGGAAACGGTACAGCCGGGTGCATGTGGCGTTCATCTTCGCGATCGCGATTCTGAAAGATGTTTTCGAAATCGCGCAGATCCGGGAAGGCATCTTGATCGAAACGAACATCCTCGGGCTTAAGAACGCATACAACCAGTTCACCCAAGAAGTCGAGAACGCAATCCGCTTGGTCGAAAAACAAAGCGAGCAAAGCCTGCCGATCGCCTTGATCGAGGGTGAAATCAAGGAAGAAAACAAGATCATGAAGTTCGCGGCGTTGAGCTTCGCGACGCAGAGGCATGCGAAGACCTTGATCCAGCAGACAAAACTTAAAGGAGAATCCAACCATGAATGAAAAAATCGCGATCCTGACCGATTCCGGGAGCGATGTCCCCGCGGAGATCGCCAAGGAACTGGGGATCTTCGTCCTCCCCCTCCAGGTCATCTACCAAAACCGCAGTTATCTCGACGGGGTCGATATCGATGCCCAATCCGTCTATAACCGCTTACCGGTCGAAGTGCCTTCCACGTCGCTTCCTACGGGGGAATACGTCGACAAGATTCTCAAGCAGATCAAGGAACAGGGATACACCCATATCCTTGCGGTCGTCCTCTCTTCGGGATTGTCGGGGACCTGCAACTTCGTACGGCTCATGGCGCAGGAAAGCAAGATCCCGTTCCATGTCATCGATACCAAGAACATCGGGATCGGCAGCGGACTCAGCGTCATCAAGGCGGCGAAACTGGTGAAGGAAGGGGGATCGTTCAGCGACGTCATCGCGAAGGTCGAAGCGATCACCCAAAAAACCAAGGTGTTTTTCGTCCTGTCCACCCTGGAATATCTTAAAAAAGGCGGACGGATCGGCAAAGTCATGGCTTTGCTTGGGACGACCTTCGATCTGAAACCGATCATCACCTGCAACGAAGAGGGGATCTACACCACCGTCACCAAGGCGAGAGGTCGGAAAGCTTCCTTGAAACGGCTTCAGGAACTGGTTTACGAGTTCACCAAAGACGCAACCCGCGTCAATATCGGCTTCTCCCATGGGGATGCGTTTCAGGAAATCCCCGTGATCAAGGAAGAAACGCTGAAGCAACTCACTTCGATACAGAATGTCTATTTCGGACAAGTCTCTCCGGCATTGGGCGTCCATACCGGCCCAGGACTGATCGGGATCGGCGTTCAGGTCGACGAATAAACACAGAAACGTTCGCAACACGAACGTTTTTCTATCCATGTAAACCACACCTTGGCCGGGAAGACAAACCAAGGGGGAGAAGTCTCTGGTTGGATCGTAGAAGCAATCGATGGTAAACCGGTCAGGGGTTTGCTACACTAAGGATAAAGGGAACCCATGCGTGCGAATCAAGTTGAACGGCACAACATTGGCGGTCGATCATGAAACGACAGGGAAAGCGTAACCTATGAAAAACATCGTCATCACGGGAAGTACGAAGGGAATCGGATTCGCCATGGCGAATGAATTTCTACATGCAGGATGCCAAGTGACACTTTCCGGCAGACGGGCGAACTTGGATCAGGAAATCGTGGATTTACTCCATGATATGAAGGATCGTTATATCTATGTACCATGCGATGTCAGGAGAAAGGAAGACCTGCAGCGTCTTTGGGACCTCTCCGTAGAAAAATGGGGAGAGATCGACATCTGGATCAACAATGCCGGGGTCAATACCCCGCATGCGTTCGCGCTTGAAACCGAAGATACCTACACGAGGGATGTCATCGATACGAACCTGACCGGGATGATCTACGGATGCCAGGTCGCTTCAAACGGGATGTTGAGCCAAGGAAAAGGGGCGGTTTATAGTATGGAAGGCTTGGGTTCGAACCGCATGATCCAACCCAAGACCATCTTGTACGGAACCACGAAGAGCGCTCTGACCTATTTCATGCGTGGATTGTCGATGGAACTGAAAGGGACGGGGGTGATCGCCGGGCGTTTGTCCCCGGGAATGATGCTGACGGATTTCATCACGAAAACCCCCGACGGACAAGAGGCGACGATCCGACACGACCCCCGCTTCCGCAAGATCTTCAACATCTTGGCGGATCATCCTGAGACGGTCGCGAAATTCTTCATCCCGCGCATGCTCGCCAATACGAAGAACGACGCGCACATCGTTTGGCTGACGCAGACGAAAGCGGCGATGCGATTCATCGCTTCTCCCCTACGTCGGCGTAAACTTGTGTAGAACACTCCTGTCGAAATAAAAAAGCCCGATGTCGAATTCGCATGAAGGTCTCATGTGGAATCGAATCGGGCTTTTGAATGGATAAGGGATTAAGTCTCGGAAGTGTAACGAACCTTGCACTTCCCTTTTTCGATTTCCCACAAGGTCACGGCGATGCCGACCAGAATCAGAAGTAAAGAAATGAACTTGTAAGGGAGTCCGGCAAGCGGTAGGGCAATGACAGAAAACGCGATCCCGAGATTTGCGAAGAAGGCGATGACACAAGGTGTGCAACCATAGGTCAGGATTCCGAAAAGAACGGATAAGAACCCTAGGTTCGAACCGACGGCTTCTTTACCTTTCAAGGTCGCCATGATCGTACTGAGATTCATCAAGAATGCGGATAAGGCCGCCATCACAATGTTCAGCAGAATATTGATGAGAACCAAGGACGACCCATAGGTTTCGCCCATCTCCGCGTAGCTCATGTTGAGTCCGTCGACCATCGTATAGATCAGCATGAACACCGCGAAAAAGAGCAGGCCTTGCTGGATATTCTTGCGTGTTTGAAGCCGTTGTAGTGCGATCGTGATCATCGAAAAACCTCCGTCGAAAGGGTATGAAATGAGTATAACACAGGCAGATGGGAGATTTTGAGAGGAATGCTCGATGAATCAAAAATGAAACAAGCAAGTTAAAATTTCATTGTAAAAATGTAAGGAAAAAATAACATTCGAAGTGTGCCCAACTCGTTGAGTGAGTGGGGGGATTGTGGTAAACTAACGTTATAGGTTGAACCTTACAGGAGGGAACAATGAAAAGAATCTTGAAATTGCTCGCCGTCTTGTTCATCGTTGTCGGATCCTTGACAGCGTGTGCAAGCAAACCGAAAGTTATCGAAGATTTGAAAGTCTTGTTTGTACCGAGTAAAGATGCTGCTACCATCATCGCTCAAACCGAACCGTTGAAACAATTGTTGATCGACGCGTTGGCGGAAAAAGGATTCGAAGTCGAAAAGGTTACGATCGACGTCACGTCCTCTTATGAAGCCGCAGGGGAAGCCCTGGCCGCCGGAACCGCGCATGTCGGTTTCATCCCGGCGAACACGTATGTCCTCTATTCCGAAGACGGTGTCGAAGTCATTCTCGCCGCTACCCGCGCCGGTTTGAATAAAGACAGTGCCAATGCGAAAGACTGGAACGACGGCTTGCCGACGACCGGGGATAGCACGAATCAAGTTTCCTACTACCGTTCGATCGCTTTAGCCGGAACCAGTGATTATGCTCAAGCCTTGTTGGCGAAAGTCAACGCCGGAACCGAATTGACCTGGGAAGATGTCAACGGTGCGACATGGTGCCATAGCAGTACGACGTCCGCTTCCGGTTATGTCTATCCGACCATTTGGTTGATGGACAAATTCGATAAGAAGATCACCGATTTGGCGAAACACTATAAAGTCGAAGCCGGATATGGTCAAACCGCTGCCGACTTGGCATCCGGTGCCTGTGACATCGGTGTCGGTTATGCCGACTTCCGTCGTGACTATGAAGCCAAATGGACGACTAGCACGACCGATGGTGGATTTGGAAGAACCGAATCCGTTTGGACAGAAACCGGCGTTCTGTTTGTGACCGAAGGTGTCATGAACGATACGATTTCCGTTTCCCCGGCCAACGAAGACATGTCCGACAAGTTAATCAAAGCATTGCAAGAAGCCTTCATTGAAATCGCTCAGACGGAAGCCGGTAAAGGCGCCATCGCGATCTATAGCCATGAAGGATACAAAGTCGTTACCGACGCCGACTACGAAGCAACTCGCAAAGCCGCCGAAGTCTTGTCTGGAAACTAGAACCAAAGGCGAGGGGGCGACCCCTCGCTTTTTTTAACGAGGTCCACTATGATTCAATTCAAAAACGTTGTCAAGACTTACCCCGGAGGGGTCCAAGCCCTGAAGGGGATCAATCTTACGATCGAACAAGGGGAATTCGTCGCCATCATCGGGTTGTCCGGTGCCGGTAAGAGTACCTTGATCCGCAGTATCAACCAAATGCATCAGATCACCGGCGGTGAACTCATCGTCGACGGTCAGGATGTTTCGAAGTTGTCCGGCGAAGCGCTTCGTCGTTTTCGTCGCAATATCGGCATGGTTTTCCAATCCTTCAACCTCGTCAAGAGGACGACCGTCATCAAGAATGTCTTGGCGGCGCGTGTCGCGGACATGCCGTTGTGGAAAAGCATGCTGGGGATTTATTCCAAATCCGATAAAATCTTAGCCTTAGAAGCTTTGGATAAAGTCGGAATCCTTGAGAAGGCGTATGTCCGAGCCGATATGTTGTCGGGCGGACAACAGCAACGTGTCGCGTTGGCCCGATGCTTGGCGCAAAAACCGCAGATCATTCTCGCGGACGAACCCGTCGCATCCTTGGATCCGCTGACATCCCAGCAAGTCATGGAAGATTTCGTCAAAGTCAACCGCGACCTCAACATCACCGTGATCGCGAACATGCACCATGTGGATATCGCGACCAAGTATTCCAAACGGATCATCGGGATCAAGGCCGGAGAGATCGTCTTCGACGGACCCAGCAGCGAACTCACCAACGATCACTTGACCGAGATCTACGGACGCAATCTGCAACGCGACGACTTCATGGGAGTGGAATGATGAAGTGGCTGAAGAACTTGATCCGTCCCGAACCGTTGGTTTTGGGAAACGGGAAGATCGTACAACCGAAAATGAGCATCATGGTCATCCTTGTGCCGATTTTCATCGTGGCGATCCTCTTTTCGGCCTACATCATCGAATTCGACATCTTCATCCTTTTACGTCGGGGATATCAATTCTTCGTCATCGTCGGAAGGATGATCCCGCCGGATTGGTCTTATTTCCCCGAAGTCATCGGACCGTTGGTCGAAACGATCATGATGTCGATTTTCGGTACTTTGCTTGGGGCGTTCCTCTCCTTGCCGCTGGCGTTCTTGAGTTCCGATAACATCATCAAAAACAAAGTGTTCCTTTGGACCAACCGTATGGTCGTCAGCTTGTTCCGTACGTTGCCGATCCTCATCTTCGCGTTCATCCTGAAATATATCTTCGGGATCGGAACCTTCGCCGGTACGTTGGCGATCGCTCTGTTCACTTGGTTGATCATGACGAAGATGCTTTATGAAATCATCGAAACCGTGGATATGGGGCCTTTCGAAGCGATTGAATCCAGCGGCGCAAGCCGTCTGCGTGCCTTCATCGTCAGCATCGTCCCTCAGATCCTTGGCCAATACATCTCCATCGCCCTCTACAATTTCGAAATGAACGTACGTAGCGCAGCCATCCTGGGTTATGTCGGAGCCGGGGGGATCGGATTGTTACTGAATGAGAAACTGGGTTGGAGACGATATGACCAAGTCGGTCTGATTCTCTTCGCCTTGTTGGTTACCGTTTATGTGATCGAATCGATTAGCCGACTCATCCGAACGAGGTTATCCTGATATGAGCGAAAACATTCTGAAAATGTATAAGAAGCGCCCGAAAGACTGGATCGTCAAATGGGGCAGCTTCCTTGTCATCGCCTTGTTGATCGCCGTCAGCGTCCCGTATGTCGACTACAACGGTCTGACGGACTACGGACAAGAGATCGCGAAGAGTATTATTTTTGGTATCATACAACCGGATCTTTCGCTTCTTTTCGACTTCTCGAAGACTGAAGCGGTTCCTTATCTGTTACTTGAAACCGCATGTATCGCGTTTTTAGGTACCTTGGTCGGTTCCGTGTTGGCTTTGCCCTTCGCATTCATCTCTTCCCGCAACATCGTTCCGAAGTGGGTCGCCACGATCGGCACCTTCTTTATCACCGTCGTCCGTACGTTCCCGGCCTTCGTCTATGGTTTGATGTTCATCCGCGTCACCGGTCCCGGACCGTTCACAGGCGCATTGACCTTGGCGGTTTCCGGTATCGGGATGACGGCGAAGTTGTATGTGGAAACGATCGAAGATTTGGATAAGGGGATCATCGAAGCCCTCGATGCTTCCGGATGCAACGCCATCCAGAAAATCCGCTACGGGATCATCCCGCAACTCATGAGCAATTTCGCATCCATCACGATCTACCGTTTCGAAATCAATGTCAAGAACGCATCGATCCTCGGATTGGTCGGAGCCGGAGGGATCGGGTATCCCTTGATCTCTGCCATCGGCGCCTTCCGCTGGAGCGATGCCGGAACCTTGTTGTTCGGCTTGATCGTCCTGGTCCTCATCATCGAATATGGCTCAGGCAGACTACGCAGGAAACTCGCGACGGGGTTATAACCCGTCGTTTTCTTTTGGCGAGTGGAAAACGGGCCAAGCATCGATTATAATGAAATTATGAAGTACATCGAAAAAACCCGATTCAACATCGCTTTCCTCGTCATCCTTCTGACATTATCGGGATGTGTTTTCATTCGTCCGATCCCCAAAGACCTCACACATTCGAAAACGATGTCGATGACGGATGACTACTATGCGATCGACACCGCGTTCCACTTGGCGCATAGTCAGTACTTCGAAGAGGGATCGACGGTTTTTTGGGTTGAATCCGAAATGGAATTGGCGCTACTCCTGACGATACGGTTTGAACAGGGGGAGTTCATGACGGAATACATGAGTGAAGAACGTCTGGACCATGATAAGGTCGTTTCATACTTGATCAGTCTCTTTGTCCACGACTTCGAATATTATGAAGGGACGGTCGAGTATAGCGAAAACGGAAGGCTTCAGGTGGTCTCCGATACGGTCACACTGGTCGTCGACGAAGATGAAATCGAGCTTGTGGAAAAGAAGATCGACGAGTGGACCTATGTTTTGAAGAAGCAGAACCTTGAGGATGTTAAAGATGTGACGTACTTGCACGATCAGATCATCAAACGAGTGCGGTATGATGACGAGGCGATCAAAAACAAAAGGCGCGATTCGGACTCCTTCTCAGCGCGGGGTGTCTTCGAAGACGGCTTGGCGGTATGCAACGGATATAGCCAAGCCTATATGGGCTTGCTGAAGGAGTTGGGGATCCCGACCCTGATGATTAGCTCGGATGCGGAGGATCATGCCTGGAATCTTGTCTATGTCGATGAGGAATGGAAGTATGTCGATACGACGTGGGATGATTATGATTACCCGATCGAAAAACCGATGTACGATTATTTCCTCCTTGATCAAGAAGAGTTCTATGATCATGAATTCGACGATACCGGTGATATGACGCTATCCGAGGAAGATTATCTGTCATTCGCGGAATATGTCTTCCCACAGACCGCAAACTAAAAGCACCTGGTTGAATCAGGTGCTTTCTTATGGATTGAGGATCCAACGATAATGTCCGGTGATGCCTTGTGTTTTACTTCCGTATTCCAAACGGTCTTCTTCCCGTTTGGGTTGTCCGCTGTTGTGGATGATGAACGGGATGCCGTTGATGTTCTTGATGTCCGAAATGACGGCGATATGGGAGAAATCATCCCCGAAAACAACCAAGTCCCCGGGCATCCATTGGTCGCGGTCGTAAATGTCGTTGGTCAGCTTCACCGCATGGGCATCAAGGAAGATCTTCACATTCAAGACCCGTCTGAAATCGATGTTGGGGTCGCGGAACTCGATATAATCATAGGCGGTCCAACGACGCGCCTTGATGTCCGCATCGATCAAATCCTTCAAACTATATCCGGCTTGCTTCAAAGCGCGCCAAATCAAGTCCGTGCAAACCCCCTCGTCATCCGGGGGATATCCGCCGGCATAATAGGCGCTGCGATAGGTTACCATGTTTTGCGCATCGATCCGCGCACCATAGACGATCTCCCTAAAATCATCGACGCCATCATGATCGTAGTCAGGCAACGGGGCGATGCCATAGTCAAGCAGAGTCAAGGGTAAACCATCGATCGGTTCGAGTTGTTTGGGTTCTTCCTTCGGATGAAGGAAACTGGAAATCGTAAGACCGACGCCTACGACCAAAAGAATAGGTAAAAAAACGACGAGGATGAGTCGTCCGATTTTAACTCTCCGTTTCGGGGGTAGGTGTTTCATGGCACAATTATATCAGAGAAACCTTGAACGTCAAAGGAGAAAACACGCCGTTGAATCGTATCGGCATATTGAATTCGCAAGAGGGATTTGCTAAAGTGAAACCAAAGGATGGATGTGCATCCGAAGGAGCCGAAATGATCGAGTTACCTGAAAGCATGGTCGTTTCCAAACAGATTCGCCAGTGTCTGGTCGGAAAGAAAATCGAGAAAGTCATCCTCAACGCTTCACCGCACAAGTTCGCTTTTTTCTCAATGGATGCCGACCGTTATCCGATGTTGCTAGAAGGGAAAACCGTACGCAACTCCGGTTCGTTCGGCGGTCAGATCGAAGTGGAGATCGACGACATGCAGTTGTATTTCAGCGATGGCGCAAGTCCGCGCTATTTCGCACCCAATGAAACATTGCCTTTGAAACATCAGATGATGATCCGCTTTGACGACCAAAGCGCGATCACGGTGACCATCGCGATGTACGGGATGATGTATCTTTATCCAAAGGGAGAAAATAAGAATCCCTATACGATCATCGCGAAGGAGAAACCTTCGCCTCTCAACGATGCGTTTACTTTCGATTATTTCAACGAGTTGATCGCTTCTTGCCCACCGACGATGTCGATCAAAGGGATGCTGGCGACCGAACAACGAATCCCGGGCTTAGGCAATGGTTGTCTGCAAGACATCCTCTTTCATGCGAAACTTCATCCAAAGCGTAAACATGAAACACTTAACGAAACACATTTTCGTCAACTCTATGACGCGATCAAAGAAACGCTTCAAAACATGGTCGATCGTGGCGGAAGGGCGACCGAGAAGGACTTGTTCGGGAAAGAGGGAGGGTATGTTCCGACACTTTACGCAAAAACCGTCGGGACGTCTTGCCCGGCATGCTCCGCGACGATTCTGAAGGAACCGTATCTGGGAGGAAGCATCACGTTCTGCCCCCGATGTCAGAAATAAAAAAAATCAGCCGAAGCTGATTTTTTTTAGTCCAGTTTGAACGGCTTGAGTAACAGTTCCACACCGTCCATTGTCGCCAACGTCCATCCTTCAACCGAGGCTACATCGACCCCGAGATCACGGAGCGACTCGGCATCCAGGACGAACACGACATCCTTGTCGTTGGTTGAGGAGGTTTTCGCCCACTCGAACTTGTTTGAACCGAGTGTCAGTCCGAAGTGATCCAACTCTTCATGGTAGCCCAATGAATCACGGTTGGCATCCAAGAGATTGGCCAGTTGCGTCTTCGCATCCGTCCCGCTCTTCGCATCGTTGAGATTCGTGGAGAACACAAGCATGTCTTCGTTAAGGAACATCGTCGAAGGCAATGCGTTCACATCCAAGCCGGCTTCGATGAACGGCATCGCCATGAAAGCCATCAAGACATCCTTCTCTGAAGCCGACGTATCGAGCGCGAAGTCGATGTGATACCCTTCGGCCACTTTCACGTGAGCATATCCTTCTTCGACCATCGTCTCGACAAGATCGATCTCAAGGATGGTGGAGAACGATTGATTGGCCTCTCTTTTCAGTACATCCGAGGAACAAGCGGTCGTCAACGCAAGAATCGAAATCAGTAACAGTAATTTCTTCATATTTTCTCCTCCACCGTTTTCGGTGATGTGTGTCTCCTAAAGACAATCCAATTATATACCCCCCAGGGGTATATTGCAAGTAAAACGATTCGGGCATTTCCGGCGAGGGGATCGCCTCGCCATCCTTGGCATAGGAAAACCATGCGTTTGTATAAAAGAGATTCATCATCACAAATATATGAATATATGTTCATTAAAATGTTTGAAACAATCAATAAATTCGACAAAAAATGAAAACTTCGATGAGAAACCTCTGCCGAAGAGGAGTGTTTTACAGTATAATAAGTACGAAAAAGGAGAATGCTATGACAATCAATCAAAAAGCAGTCGATGCAATCCGTATCCTATCCGCCGATGGTGTACAAAAAGCGAATTCCGGTCATCCGGGTCTTCCCTTGGGGGCAGCTCCGATGGCCTACCAACTCTGGGCTCATGAACTCAAACATAATCCGAAGAATCCCGACTGGCTTAACCGCGATCGGTTCGTGCTCTCCGCCGGACATGGTTCGATGCTGATCTACTCGCTTCTTCATCTTTTTGGTTACGGTGTCACCCTGGACGATCTTAAATCCTTCCGTCAATGGGGATCCAAAACCCCGGGACATCCTGAATACGGACATACGGTCGGGATCGAAACCACGACGGGACCCTTAGGCGCCGGGATGACCAACGCGGTCGGCATGGCGATGGCCGAGTCCCATTTGGCTGCGACATTCAACGAACCGGGATTCCCCGTCATCGACCATCATACCTTCGTCATCGCAGGCGATGGCTGCATGATGGAAGGCTTGGCGTCGGAAGCGATGTCGTTGGCCGGCACCTTGGCGCTTGGCAAACTGATCGTCTTGTATGATTCCAACCGGATCACCATCGAAGGGAAGACCGACATCGCGTTTACCGAAAATGTAAAACAACGGTTTGAAGCCTATGGCTTCCAGACATTGGATGTGAAAGACGGAACCGATCTCAATGCGATCGCGTTTGCGATCCAGGCGGCGAAAGCCGATGCATCCCGTCCGACCTTGATCGAGATCCACACCAACATCGGACAGGGTTCCCCCAGGGAAGGCAGCGCCAGCGCCCATGGTGAACCGTTGGGTGCGGAGAATATCGCGAAGTTGCGTGAAAACCTTGGTTGGACAAATAGCGAACCGTTCTTCGTCGATGAAGAAATCTATGCCCATTACCAAACCTGCGCCAAGAAAGGCGAGAAAGCCGAGAAGAGCTGGAACACGCTTTTCGCAGACTATTGCGTCGCTTATCCTGAAAAAGCGAAACTTTGGAAAACCTATTTCGAAGAAACCGATTGGTCCTTCCTTGACGACGAAGCCTTCTGGACCTTCGATGCCAAGCCGCAGGCGACACGCAATGTCTCCGGTGAGTTGATCAACCGCATCAAAGACAAAGTCCCCAATCTGTTCGCGGGTTCCGCCGACTTGGCGCCTTCCACGAAGACGGAGATAAAAGGGGTCGGATTCTTCAGTAAAGACAACCGTTTAGGAAAAAACATCCACTTCGGCGTACGTGAGAATGCAATGGCCGGCATCGGGAACGGAATCCGCCTCCACGGCGGCCTGATTTCCTTCGTCGCCACCTTCTTCGTGTTCGCGGACTATATGAAGCCCATGATCCGTCTCTCGTCAATCATGAATCTTCCTCTGATCTACGTCCTCACCCATGACAGTATCGGTGTCGGTGAAGACGGACCGACCCATGAACCCATCGAACAGTTGACCATGCTTCGCGCCCAACCCAATGTGACGGTGTTCCGTCCTGCGGATGCGCGTGAAACCGCCGCCGGATGGGCGGTCGCGCTCACGGCGAAAGACGCCCCGACGGTCCTCGTCCTGACCCGTCAGAACCTTCCTCAATTGGAAGGAAGCGGTAAAGACGCGTTCAAAGGCGGCTATATCCTCTCCAAAGCGCAGGGTGTTCCGCAAGGCATCCTGATGGCCAGCGGATCGGAAGTCTTCCTCGCAATCGACGCACAGAAGAAACTCCATGAAGAAGGTATCGAAGTCAACGTGGTTTCCATGCCTTCCTTCGAACTCTTCAAGAAACAACCGCAAGCCTATCAAGACGAAGTGTTACCGAAGAGTTTGCGCAAGCGGGTCGCCATCGAAGCCGCCGCCGACCTCAGCTGGCATCAATTCGTCGGTCTTGACGGGAAATGTATCGGACTCAACCGCTTCGGAGCTTCCGCACCGGGCGAGGTCCTCTTCGAAAAGTTCGGGTTCACCGTTCAAAACGTCGTCGACACCTTCAAATCCCTCTAAAAGGAAAAGGAACACTTCACTGCGAAGTGTTCCTTTTAGAATGCGACGGCGCCAAGATAACAACCCAGGACGAACCCACACACGACCACGCCCATCAAGACGGTGTAGATCGTGGTCCGAAGATCGAATTTCCAATTCAAGAGGCCGCTACAGAGGATGAGGATAAGCCAGACCGGTAATTGCGAACCCAGCGAAAACCGAATCACTTCGGATAAGCTCGCCGGTTCAAATAACAGCTTGTTTTCCACGACATAAATCACGAGAGACATGGCGGTTGAAGAAAGCGCATAGCCGAAAACCCCGACAAGTCCCCCCCACAGGAACTTCTTCATCGAATCCCCCCTTTTCAGACGACGAATGCAAAGCATGTTGACAGATGGTTTCGCATCCGTGGTAACTTCATTATAAACAAAAAGAACGCAGGACACAAATCCGATCGACATCGGTCATGTCATGCGTTCTTTTGAATGAGATAGGAATTGAGCTAAAACATGTTGTTTAGGCTGGAGACGCAAGTGGCGATTACCAATACATAGACCGCGATCGTGATACCGATCGTCCAGGCGATGCCTTTTTTACCTTTGCGCACAAAGAGGAATCCGCCGATAAGAGCCGGGATGAGGAAGAAGGCGACAAGCCATGCGATCAATCCCAAGAGATTCAATACGAAATCCGTCGTCGAGAATCCCTCGCCGACCATGGCGGGGACAAAAAGGATCAACGAGCTCACGACGAAGATCGCCAAGGTAACCAGGGTGCCCTTCAAGAATTTCTTCCAGTCCATCGGTTTCTTTTGCGTCGTTTCCATACTTCGTCTCCTTTTAAAGGTTTCGATAACCAAGGGTCAATAATTCAAGAACAATCCGAAAAATCCGACGACCGCCAGGAGCGTCACGAAGAATGCGGTCAATACAACGCCGAAGGTTTTGCGAAGTCCGTTTTTACGGCAGTACAAACCCGAGAGGATCATGATCGGTATCCAGAAGACGGCTTGCGCAACAAACCCCAAGCCCAGGATTTCGATCGCCATCGGTTTACCCCATTCGTCATGGATGAGGATCAGTAAGAGTCCGCTGGAAAAAGAAGCGTCGAAATAACCGGCGATGGCCAGTAACGCACCTTGAAGGAATCTTGGAATCGGACGCACCGAATCATCCCCACATCTGGCTTAAGGAGGCGACGCAAGTTGCGAAGACCAACACTCCGATCGCGATGGTGATCCCGATGGTCCAGGCGATGCCTTTCCATCCTCTGCGGACATAGACCCATCCACCGATGAGAGAGGGAATCGCCCACAAGAATAGTGATGCGCCGAGCGAGGAAAGAAGGTTCGTAAAAAACTCTTCGGTGGTTAGTTGGAGATTAAAGAGAAGAGGCAAAGACAAGACTAAGGTCAATCCGATAAAGATACCTAACGTAATCAAGAAACCTTTGAGAAACTTCTTTGTGTCAAACTTTGCTTTTTCTTCCATGGTGCACCTCGTTTCATGGACTACAATAATCTATCCGGATGAAATTCAATTCATAGACACGATAAACATTGTATAAGCAACGGCGAGAATCGCAAATGAAATTCCCATCGTTATCCGAAAGCCTCTTTTTCCTTTTCTTGCGTACATCTCAGCTCCGATGATAAACGGAATCCCCATAATGAAGAAAATGAGCGAATCGGCGATGAATGTCTGAAAGATGAACCACCGTATGGCTACGTCCGACATCACTTCGTCTCGGAAGTGAAAAATCATCATCAAGGCGACTAAGGCGGACAAACAAAGAATGAGAACGATGAATCCAAGGAAGAACTTCTTCAAACTGTAGGTGGACACTTCACTCGCCCTGTCTTCTTTCAGACGAAGTTTTCAAGTCTGCACGATGACGAAGATACATTCCGATGCTTAGGTAAACCGCGGCGAGAACGCTAAGAATCTGGTAGATCGACAAACCGGCATAGATGATCGGGTTGACGCGGATGAACTCGATGAGGAAGCGGAAGATGAAATAGGAAATCAGAAAGAGTTTGAAGAGGATGCCGGGTGTTTTCACCCGTTTCTTTGCGTAATGGAGAATCGCGAACGCGATCAGGAGGAAGACCATTTCGAAGAGTTGGGTCGGATAGCGCAAAAGTCCGTCACCGAAGTCCACCCCCCAGTGAAGATGCGTTTCCACCCCGTAGCAACAGCCGTTGAAGAAACAACCGATCCTTCCGATCGCCATCCCCAAAGCCACCGAAGGGGCGATGATGTTGCCTAAACGGACTTTGATGTGAAGCAAGCGTTTCACAAGGATGACGCCGACCGTACCCCCGATCAGACCACCCACGATCGATTTCGCATAGAGGAATTTCTCAAGCGTCGGGGTTTCGATCAGGATCGGGATTTTCGACCCGATGACGCCGAAGATCAACGCCGCGGCGACGATTTCAAACGCGCCTTGGTTTTTAAGTTCATAATGACGCGCATCCCACCAATAGTAGGCGATACCCGAGGCGATCGCCAAGACCATGAAGATCGAATAGGTCGGTATCCCATAGATCTGAGGCATCACCCCGAAATCCGCCGGTTTCCAGTGGAAATCAAACATGCTTTATTTTCCTGACGGCTTTCCCGACCCTGCAACACGTTCCGGAGTTCATGCATTGGTAAAGTTTAAGGGCGGAACAGAATCCGAAGGCGGCCGAGGTTTGAAGGATGGCCAGGACACAGACGGTCGCCCAAGCGGCGATCGACCACTCCAAGGCGAAGAAGACCAATGCGAGGGCGGAAACGAACGCTCCGACGAAATGCGAGAAACGGATTCCGTTGGCATCGACGACTTCGGGGGCGGTCGGTTTGATTTTCTCGACGGTGAAGAGCCAAAGGTTGATCAGCGGGGCGTACTTCACGGTCAGGATCCCCGAACTCAAGAGAATCAGAAATCCGATCCAGGTCAACGCTTCGTTTTGAAGGATCAACGAAGCCCAAAACAAAATCGCGATGGTCGTCCGACAGAACGCGAAGGCGCCGCCGGGCAAAGAGACAGGTTTCATTTTCGACATTCGTCTACCTCCAGGGTTTCGGGAAAAACATCCCCGTCGTTCTACGATAGTTCTCATATTCCGGGAACTCCTGACAAAGGAGTCTTTCCTCCTGTTTGGCGCGATAGTACATCATCGGGATGAACACGAAGGCGGTCAAGAGGAAACAAGCGAGGTTACTGAAGAAGAGTGCACCGCCGAACATCATCACAAACAACGAAGTGTACAGAGGATGGCGGACGATCTTGAAGACGGAGCGGGTGATCAACCGATGATCGGAGTAGATCTTGATATGGTTCGCCCAATTGTTTTTCAGCACGATCCGTCCCCAGATATTCATGGCACTTCCGAGATAAAGAAGGACGATCCCGAAATATCTCGCTTCAAGCGGTAAAGGGGGATTCAACACAAGGATGCGAAGCACGATCGCCAACATATAGAAGCCATAGAAGAGAAACATCGTGCCGGTCGCAACCAGGGAGCGTTTGGACTTCTTGGTGTCGTTACGATCCTCAAAGAGGATGAAATCAAGCAGGATGGCGACGATCAATGCAAGGACGGGAAACGAAGTGATCGCGACCCACAGCAAGAGCTCGAAATTCAGATCGAGGTCAATCATGGCATTTCTCTCGGTGTAGGATATTGTAGGAAGAGAAGGGGATTTTGCGTAGATCTTCCGTAATCACATGGACACATTCCTTCTGCATCGACTTACTGTCGAAATTCAGGGCGTCGATGAAGGAAGAAACACTGATCCTAAACGTGTTCTGATCGATGTATTCTTTCTTTTTCTCTTGGTTGCGGACAAAGAAATCCAACGGCACCATGTGCCTGAAATCCGTGATGAAGTTGAAGCAATCACAGGTCGTCTTGAAGTCCTTCATCGACGCCCCGGCGTTTTTCAATGCGTCTTCAAGGGTGAAGACGAAGGTGTTGTTGATGAGCTGCAAGTGGTTCTTAAACTTCACGTCGCGGGTGATCGGTGTGAATTCCCCTTTACGGTTCTTATAGAGATAGGTGATCGCGACCCGTTCCACATTGCAGGGAAGCGGGATAAAATCGCTCATGCGCAACGTCTTGGCGCTTTGTTTCTCCAAACGCTCCAATACACCGCTCAGGGTGACTCTCTTCAGTAGATCCTGATTGACGTCGAAGCGACCGAAATAAGCGACCGGCTGGTAATTGATCCCCCGGATCCCCGGCGTATTCAGCCCGTAAAGGAAGACTTCTCCGATCTCGTCGTCGTTGACCCCTTGGGCGATGCTCATGACCAAGGTGACGGGTATACCGTGTTTCGCCAGATTGGCGATCGCTCTTTTCTTGATGTCAAGGAGGTTCTTTCCGCGCAAGGTTTGATAGGTCGATTCCTTGAACCCGTCGAATTGCAGATAGACCTCGAACCCTCCTCCGATCGCCAGCGGTGCGAGCGCGGCGACGAACTCCATGTCGTCGGCCAATCGCACCCCGTTTGTATTCAGCATGACATACTTCACGCCTTTATCTTTCGCCATCTTCAAGATCGTCAAGATTTCGGGATGGAGGGTCGGTTCACCCCCGCTTACCTGTAGGATCTCAGCGCTTCCGTTCTCCGCATCGATGAAGAAGTCGATCATCTTCCCGATCGTTTCGAGTGAAAGCAGCTTCCCCTCACCGGCCGATGCGTAGCAAAGCGGACAGTTGAGATTACATCGGGTCGTGACTTCGATCAACCCGATGCAGGCATGTTGGTCGTGTTGGGGGCAGATGCCGCAATCATAGGGACAACCGAGTTTAACCTCGGTTTGGATCTTCATCGTATTGCCCGGTTTATCATAGTTTCGCTTCGATAGATGATATCCCGCGTTCTCTTCAAGCAACTCGATCTGTTGTCCATGATCCGGACAGTATTTCACGATGAAAATCTTCCCGTCGTCGAGGATGATTTTTGCCGGGACGATTTTAAGGCAATGTTTACATAAACTATTCGTGAATTCAAGGAAGGTATAGTTACGTAACATTGTCGGGACCTCTTTGTGATAAACGGGGAACTTATGATTAAATTATAGTGCTTTGTCAATCAAAATACAATCTCGGGTAAGTTGGGTTTGATTGGAATGCTATAATGGATGCGAGGAAACAATCATGGAAATATCACGACAATTCGCAATGGAGATGGTCAAGGAACTCGGGGTCGTCATCAACCAAAACATCAACTTCATCGATCGCAACGGAATCATCATCGCCAGTACGGACGTCAATCGGATCGATAGTTTTCACATGGGGGCGAAACGCATCATCGACGAAGGATTGCCCTACCTCGTCATCGATTCCGATGACGAATATACGGGCAGCAAGAAAGGCGTGAATCTTCCCATCATCGTCGACCAACAGATCCAAGGGATCATCGGGATCACGGGGGAAAGAAGCGTCGTCGTGAAGTACGGCGAAATCATCAAGCGTTTTACCGAGATGTACATCCGCGACAACATGATGCGCAAACAGCAGCAACAAGATGAGAAAATCCGCAGTCGATTCATCGAAAACTGGTTGATGAACGACAGTGCGCCCCACGACCCCTACTTTAGCGAAGGGGCGAAGGAAGTCGGATTGAACCCGGATGCGCAATACCGGATCATCCTTGTCTCATTCTCGCAAACCTCCAAGCAAAGCATGGTCGACCGGCAATCCAGCCTCGACCAGGCGACGCAGTTTTTGCGGACATCCTTATGCAACGCAACGGGGAACCATACGCTTCGCATCGGGAGCGTCCTTGTGTTCTTGATCGAATACCGGGTAGAAAGCGAATTGAAACCCAGGCTGCAAAGAATTGCACGGATGATCAACCAAGCCTATTCCATCGATGTCCATATCGGATTTGAAAACAATCCGTCGACGTCCATGAACTTGAGTGAAGCGTACCGACGGGTCCAAAAGGCACTGATGGCAAGCCAGGCGACCCATGTGACGACGGTCAGCGAATATGACGAATTGTATCTTGAACTTCTGATCAACGACATGAACGCCTCGACATCGCGGGAATTCGTCGAAAAAGTGTTTGGCAAGATGAGTCAGGAAGAAAGGGAGGTCGCGGTTCAATGGCTAAGCGTGCTCTATCTGAACGACGGCTCGATCCAACGCACCGCGAACCAGCTTTTCATCCACAAGAATACCTTGCAGTATAAGTTGCGTCGAATCAAGGAAGTGACGGGGATGGATCCACGGAGTGCGCGCTATATCCCGATCTTTACCTTAGCCATTGCGTTTTCGAAAAGATGAATGTCTTGCAAGACAAATGTAAGCGTTAATAAATGTCATATGAAACATATCCTTTCCAAGGTCTCATCGATATAATAAATGCGAAGAGACACCTTTTGGTGTAAAAGGAGATCATATGACAGGAATTCCGCTGATTCTTACGTTTGTCGTCGCGATTGCCGTGATGATCGTTGCGATTTCCAAGTTTAAAGTGCATCCGTTTATCGCAATTATGGGGATTTCTTTGGTTTTGGCATTGGTTGTCGGTATCCCTCTGATCGATATCGCGGCGACGGATACCACGCCTGCGAAACAAGGCATCGCCACCATCATCGGCGCTGGCTTTAGCGGTACGTTCGCCGGCATCGGGATCGTCATCATCCTCGGTGCGCTTGTCGGTACGCTGTTGGAAAGAACCGGCGCCGCCATCAAACTCGCCGATATGGTGGTTAAGATGGTCGGGAAGAAACATCCCGAACTCGCCATCATGATCATGGGCTGGATCGTCTCCATCCCGGTATTCTGCGATAGTGGATTCGTTATCTTGGATCCGATCCGTAAAGCCCTTCGTCGCCGCACCCAGACATCCAGCGTCGCGATGACCGTGGCGCTATCCGCCGGTTTGTATGCCTCCCACGTTTTGATTCCTCCGACACCGGGTCCGATCGCGGCCGCCGGTTCGTTGGGACTCGCCGACAATCTGTTGTTGGTCATGGCGATGGGAGCTCTCATTTCCGTGCCCGCCTTGATCGCCGCTTATTTCTATGCCTTGTATATCGGTAAAAAAGTCAAATCTTCGGAAGACGAAGAAGACGGATTGATTTCGCAGACCTATGAAGAATTGGTAAAAGACTATAAGAATCTACCAAGCGGTTTCATGGCCTTGGCTCCGATTTTATCTCCGGTCTTGTTGATGGCGGTCAGCTCCGTCGTCGTCGCCTTAAAAATGAAGGGTTCGTTCATCACCGTCCTACGTTTCTTGGGTAACCCGATGATCGCGCTGACGGTCGGGCTGTTGTTTGGCGTTTATCTACTCTTTAAATCAGGCAAGATTTCCGAATTCAATGCGCTGTGCAACGATACGTTGAAAGTCGTCGGACCGATCTTGTTCGTTACGGCCGCCGGCGGCGTTTTGGGTAAAGTCATCGCTTCCGCGGGGTTTGTCGAATACATGAAAGCCAATGCATCGTCCATCGCGACGATCGGCATCTTCTTCCCCTTCATCATCGCTGCGATCTTGAAGACCGCCCAGGGTTCCTCCACGGTCGCGATTACGACGACCGCCGGGATTTTAGGAAGTTTCGCGGCTTCGGATTCCATGATGAACGTCCTTGGATTGAATACCCCGATGCTTGCCGTATTGGCCGTCATGGCGATCGGTGCCGGATCGATGACCGTGTCCCATGCCAACGATAGTTATTTCTGGGTGGTGACCAACTTCGGCGGTATGAAGACCGAAGACGGCTACGCGACCCAAACCGGTGTCACGCTGGTCATGGGGATCGCCGCGATGGCTGCGATCTTCGTCCTCTCACTCTTCCTCTAACATTACTGCGAGGGCTGATCCAATCAGCCCTCATTCACAATTGGAGATGAAACTATGTTGAAACGGATCCTATGCATACCCGACTCGTTTAAAGGAACCTTGAGTTCCGCGCAAATCATCCACACCGTGACGACCGTTATGCAAAAACATCTTCCCGAGGTCCAGGTTCTGGGCATCGAAGTCGCGGACGGCGGAGAAGGAAGCGTCGATGCCTTTCTTTCGATCTCCGGCGGGGAGAAAATCGTTTGCGAAGTGAGTGGACCGCGTTTCGAGCGGATCGAATCCTTCTACGGAATCCTGCCGGGGAAGATCGCGGTCATCGAAATGGCTTCCTGCGCCGGTCTGCCTTTGGTCAAGGATCATCTCGACCCGCTCACGACGACGACCTACGGCGTCGGGGAACTGATGATCTCCGCATGGGAAAAAGGGTGTCGGAAGATGATCGTCGGCTTAGGCGGATCATCCACCAACGACGGGGGATGCGGCGCGGCGGCTGCGCTTGGGATCGAATTCTTCGATGAAGAAGGGAAGTCCTTCGTACCGACCGGAGGGTCGCTCCACCGCATCGCGAAGATCGATGCTTCCCATCCCCATCCGTTGATCAAAGGATCGGAAATCATCACGATGTGCGATATCGACAATCCGATGTACGGTCCGCAAGGGGCCGCCTATGTTTTCGGCCCCCAAAAAGGGGCGGATCCGGCGAACGTCCTCGTTCTTGACCAAGGGTTGCGTCATCTTGCGAAGCGGATCGAAGACGATTTGAAACAAGACGTCTCGTCCATTCCGGGAACCGGCGCCGCCGGCGGGATGGGGGCTGGGATGGTCGCCTTCTTCCACAGTTCGCTTCAATCCGGGATCGAAACGATCCTGGACGTTGCGAAGTTCGACGAGTTGGTTCAAGGCTGTGATTTGGTGATCACCGGGGAAGGTCGGATCGATGCGCAATCCCTGCGCGGGAAAGTCCCGATCGGCGTTGCGAAACGCGCCAAGAAAGCCGGGGTTCCCGTCCTTTGCATCGTCGGAAGCATCGGCGAAGGCTTGGACGAAGCCTACGAATTGGGAATCACCTCGATCTTCAGCATCAATCCCCAACCGCTGGATTTCAGTATCGCGAAGACCCGTGCCGTCGAGAATCTGACGATCACGGTCGAAAACTTCGCGCGACTCTTCCGTGTATTCTAGCAGCCGCTTCCGACGAGGAGACATCGTCGGAGCGGCTGTTTTCTTTTAGCGATAAAAGTGATAGGATAGGGATAACTTTCAGAAAGAAGGTGGAGCGATGGACGAGCGCAGGATATTGGAAACGGCGATGTTGGCGGGGGAAATCATGTCCGCCAGCGGGGCCGAGAGTTATCGGGTCGAAGATACGATGAATCGGATCCTGCACACCGCGGATGCGAAAAGCGCGGAGGCTTTCGCGGTCGTCACCGGGGTGTTCGCGACGCTTGAAACGGAGAACGAAGTCGTGACGCGCGTCAAACGCATCGCGCACCGGGACATCAACCTCGCCAAGATCGCCGAGGTCAACGAAATCTCACGGCTCTATTGCCAGAATCAAATCACATTGGAGACCGCCTACGACCGTCTCCAACATTTCACGGTTCGATCCTATTCGAAATCGATCCACAACCTCGCCATCCTGCTTCTTGTGTTATCCTTCAGTTTCCTCTTGGGCGGAGGGATCCAAGAAGGCGTGCTCGCATCGATCAACGGGGTTTTACTGATCGGTGCGTTGTTATTGGTGGATCGCGCGCAAGTCACCCCGTTTCTTCGCACTTTGTTCGCATCGACCGTCATCGCCTTCGGGGCGAGTTTCCTGAAGTCGTTCATGATGAAAGACGCCGTGCTCGACAATGTGATCATCGCATCCATGATGCCCTTGGTTCCCGGAACCGCGATTACGACGGCGATCCGTGATACCCTCAACGGCGATTATATGTCGGGAGGTTCAAGGGCGTTGGAATCGGTCGTCATCGCGGTATCGATCGCCTTGGGTGTCGGAGCAGGCCTTTGGCTATGGAGGGCTCTGCCATGATCCTGCAAGTGCTGGGGGCGTTTGTGGTCGGGATCGCGGGATCGATCATCCTGAACGCACCGAAAAAAGTGCTTCCCTATGCGGCCATGGTCAGTGCGACGGGTTGGTTCGCCTATCTGAATTTCGAACGCGTCCTCTCGATTTCCATGTCGACTTTCTATGCCGGGCTTTTCATCGCCCTTTTCTCCCATCTCGTCGCCCGGATCGTCAAGGTTCCGGTCACCCTGTTCCTGGTCACCGGTTTCCTTCCTCTTGTCCCGGGGGCGGGCATGTACGCCTTGGTCTTCGCGTTCATCCAAGGCGACCTTGTCCAGGCGAACCTCGCTTTCCGTCTGGTCCTTGAAGTCGCCGGCATGATCGCCTTGTCGATCTTCGTCGTCGATTCGATCTTCCGTATCCTCTTTCGTCCTTCAAGCGGTGAATTCACCAAACCTTAACCGATTCTTGCATCCAAATCGAAAAACACGCCTTAATTCGGCGTATAATAAGCAATGGAGGGCTTTATGAGTACAAAATACATTTTCCTAGACATCGACGGGACCTTGCTGAGCCACACCTACGGCATCTCGAAAGGGTCCTTGGACACCTTGGTCCAATTACGTAAGAACGGACACAAAGTCTTCGTCTGTACCGGACGATCGAAGGCGTATGTGGATGATTATATCCATAAGCTCCAATTCGACGGATTCATCTATGGTGCCGGAGCCCATGTCGCCTATGAAGGCAACGATTTGTTCATGCATGTCATCCCCAGGGAAGAAGTCGAGAAAATGATCGAATTCTTCCGTGCCTACAACATCTCCTTCATTCTGGAAGGTCCCAATTATGCTTTCCACGACGAGTCGGCCTTGAAAATCTTCCGCGACCGGTGGGTCCTTCAAATCTCGGATACGCCGTATCTTAGTCTGCATAAACTGGCGGATGAAAGGATCCTTTCCGTGGTTTCCTATCCCGACATGACGGAAGAGATCAATAAGATTTCGATTTTCGCGAAGAGCGACGAAGACCTTGAGTTGATCAAGGATAACTTCAACGCCAACTACCACCTCATCCTTTATCCGACCACTTCGTCCTGCGAGATCGTCGGAGAGGGCATCAATAAGGCCAGCGGCATCAAACACATGATGAAACACCTCGGCGGCGATCTGAAAGATTGCATCGCGATGGGGGACAGTATGAATGACTACGAAATGATCAAGGAATGCGGTTTGGGGATCGCGATGGGGAATGCGGACGAGAAAGTCAAGGCGATCGCGGACTACATCACCGAATCCGTCGATAATGACGGCATCGCCCATGCGATGCATCATTTCGGATTGATTTAATAAAACAGGGGGAACCATGAAACCATTACGCGACATTTTTTGGGGATTCATCCTACTCTTCTTCACCATCAACTTCGGTGTCGGTTTGGCGAAAGTCGTCATCCTGCCTCCGTTTGTCGGTTACCTGATGATCCTCGCGGCGACCGGCCGACTTAAGCCGATCGCCAAACATTTCAGAAAAATCGATTTCCCGCTTGTCGCCCTATCGATTTTTTCACTGATCACCTTCGTTCTTTCTTTGATGGGAATTCCGATCGCCAATCAACTCGACCCGATCAGTATCCTCTTGATTCTCATATCCGACGGCATCTATCTTTGGATGATGTATCTCATGTTTTACGGACTCCGCGATATCGCGGCGGCCGCAGGGAATGCGGAATACGGCACGCAATTCACGGACTTGTTTCCGTTCTACGTGATTTTCCGCATCATCATCGGAATCGGACTCTTGATCTTCCCGACACTTTCGTTTGTCTTCATCATCGCGAGTCTGATCCTTCATATCGTCTTCTTGGTCAGATTGTCCCGCTTCAGCAAGATTCCTCTTGAATTCAGTATCGATTCCAACGACGTGGACGATCCCGCCTCATTCATTGAATGAGGTTTTTTTTCATGTTTGTCCATGATACAATTGGAAACACGGAGAACCTATGCGCAACTACAGTTTCTTGATCAAACCGGCGTCGTCCTTGTGCAACTATCGTTGCACCTATTGCTTTTACGCGGACGTCAGCGAACACCGCGAAGTCAAGTCCGCGGGGATCATGGATGAAACGACGATGCGCAATCTGGTGAAAGTCGCGGTGGAAGCGCCGGAAGCCACGGATCTTACCTTCGCCTTTCAAGGCGGGGAACCCACGCTGGCCGGACTGAAGTACTTCAAGAACTTCACCCGGACGGTGGACATCTTGAAACTACCGCATCAAACGATCCATTACGCGCTACAGACCAACGGGTCGAGTTTGGATGACGCGTGGTGCGCATTCCTGAAAGAGAACGGATTCCTCGTCGGTGTTTCACTGGACGGGTATCGTGCCAACCACGATTTCTTCCGCGTCAGTGCGAAGAAGACCGGGACTTTTGACGAGGTGATGAAGGCGATCAAGATTCTACGTAAACATAACGTCGATTTCAACATCCTGACCGTCTTGACCCGGGTGCTTGCGAAACAACCGAAGAAACTCTATGAATTCTATCGCACCCAATCCTTCAGCCATGTTCAGTTGATCCCTTGCCTGCCGGGTTTGGATGGAAACGAAGATCCCTACTCCCTTACCCCGTCGGCGTTCGCCACCTTCTACAAGACGTTCTTTGATCTGTGGTATGAAGACTATATCCAAGGGAACTACATGAGCGTAACGCTCTTTGATAACGTGATCCCCATGTTCGCAGGCGTCGCGCCGCAGCAATGCGGGATGTTGGGGTTTTGTTCACCCCAGTTCGTCGTCGAAGGGGACGGTACCGTCTATCCCTGCGATTTCTACGTCCTTGACCGTTATAAGATCGGCAACGTCAACGAAAACAGTCTGCCTGAATTGATGAAGAACGAGATCCTGGATTCGTTCTTGCGCGAACCCAAACGCATGAGTCCGCTATGCAAAGACTGTGCGTTCGCTAAGATCTGTAACGGGAACTGCAAACGCTTGAACATCACGTACTTCGATGACGAATTCTGCGGTTATCAAGACTTCCTGCGTTATGCCTATTTGAGGATGCGTAAGATCGTAGATCGTCAAATCTAACAAAGTCCGTCTCTTATCGTGTGTTGAATTTATTCAGAAAAAAGGTTAGTATAACCTGTATAAAGCACTTCACTTTTGGAGGGGAATCATGGCGACGAAGCAAGAAATCAGCGACTTCAAGAAAAAAGCGGATGCCTTCAACCAAGGAATCTACGCGGACTTGAAAAGTTATCGCATCGGGTTGGTGTTGATTCTGATCGCCGTTTCGGTTTATCTTATCATGACTTTCTTTGGATAAAAAAGACGTTCGACGTCTTTTTTAGTTTATATCGCAACCTTTTGCCAACTCATTCAAGATCAGTTCGATGAAAACGAAGAAGATGGCTTGATCATCCAGGAAGGTGGCCGAACTTGCCCTTGAGATGAAGGGAAGGGTCACCATCTTTTTAACATCGTCCACTAGTTTATTGTTCGGGGTCATGGTGATCAAGAGGATGGGTACCTTGTTTTGGGCCATTTGGCGGACGTGACCGCCGTAGAAACTGTTATCCGACTTGATGGAAAAGATGACGCACAGGTCGTCTTTCGTCAGGTAGGCGGCGACATCCCGCATTTGTACCTGGTCGTCGATGAGTTCCGCGTCGATCCCGAGCTTCGACATACGAAGGCGAAGTTGACGTGCACTTAACGCCGTACGGTTGAACCCAAGGATCTTAACCCGTTTCGCACACAGGATCATCGTCGCGACTTCCTTGACATCTTCCAGTTTCACCATGGAAGGGATCATCGCGATGAAATTGATGTATCGGTCGATGATGGATTTGATCGCATCGTCCGCATTGTCATCCGGTACGTTGGATACGACATAACGGGACATGGCGAAGCGAAACTCCGAGTAACCGTTGTATCCGATTTTCTGGCAGAACCGGATGAAAGCAGCTTTCGACGTTCCGACCTTGGTGACGATTTCCTCGGCGGAAAGTTGGACCGGCCGAATCGGGTCGCTTAGAATATATTCGGCGATCGCCTGTTCTTTTTTCGTTAGTTTCGATAAATTTTGGGTAATGGCTTCGATCGGATTCATACGTTTCCCTCTTTTCTGTAGTATAACATATTTCCCCGATGAGTTGCTTGTGTTGGAAATATTTTCAATATACAAATATAATTGGAATATATTTCAAAAAATCATTGACTTTGGATTCGTTGAGGAGTATAAGAGAAGTAGGCATGTAAACGGTACCAACTACATCCCCTACATTTATGTTCAAAAGGAGAAAAAATGGAGAAACTACAAGCATTTCTAGAAAAGTATTTGATGCCGGTCGCGTCGAAGGTTTCAGGCAACCGTTATCTACAATCCATCGGCCGTGCCTTCTCGATCTTGTTGCCGGTTACGATCATGGGTGCGATTTTCCTGCTTTTGCAGACCCTTCAGATTCCTGTCTATCAAGAATTCCTGAAAGCGACGAAACTGAATGTCATCCTCGGGTTCGTCCCGGCGATCACCACCAACATGTTGGCGGTCTATCTGGTTTTCCTGGTTGGTAAGAGCTTCATGGAACAAAACGGATATGCCGAAGACGCAACGGCTGCCGGTATGTTTTCCTTGTTGGTCTTCTTCCTGATGATTCCGCTGGGCGTCAGCGGCGTCGCAGCCGAAAGCAAAGAAGTCGTCAACATCGCCGCGGCTCTGAATACACGCTTCCTCGGAGCCCCTGGATTGTTTACGGCCATCATCGTCGGACTTCTTGTCCCGACCGTCTATATCTTCACCCTCAAGCGCGAATGGGTCATCAAACTCCCCGACGGCGTCCCCCCGGCGATCTCCCATGCCTTCTCTTCCTTGATCCCCGGATTCATCATCGCGATTCTCTTCAGTTTGGTCCGCTATGGTTTTAGTTTGACAACCTACGCGAACTTCAATCAATTCATCTACACCTTCCTCCAACAACCCTTGACCGGTCTTGGCGCAAGTCCTCTGACCTTCATGTTGTTCATCTTCCTGGTATCCTTGTTCTGGTTCTTCGGAATCCACGGCGGACAAGTCGTCATGCCGTTCCTGACCGCGATCTATACCCCGTTGGCCCTTGAAAACCTCAACGCCCTATCGACCGGGGCCGCCTTCCCGCATCTGATCACGCAATCCAACTGGTTCGTCTTCGCTTCCATCGGCGGCGGTGGCGGAACCTTGGGGTTATGCATCTACCTCGCATTCTTCGCGAAGAGCGCCCGGTTTAAATCCTTGGGTCGCTTGGCGTTGCCCGCCAGTTTGACCGGGATCAACGAACCGATCACCTTCGGCTTGCCGATCGTGTTGAACCCCATCCTCATTATTCCGTTCATCGTAACGCCATTGACGACCTTCCTGATTTCCTACGGCTTGACGGTCGCGAAAATCATCCCGGCGCTCAACGGAACCAACATTCCGACCGGAACCCCCGTCATCTTCTCCGCCTTCATCACCGGCGGATGGTCGGTTGCGGTATTGCAGGTCCTCTTGATCATCCTCGGATTCCTGATTTACTATCCGTTCATCAGCATTCTTGACAAGAAAGCGGTTGAAGAAGAAAAGAACCCTGTATAATAGTTAAGATCAAAGAAGGAGATTCTATGAAACAACCCAACATCGTTTACTTCGTCGCGGATCAGATGCGTAGCGATTCCCTGGCCCATCTGGGGAATCCTGCGTCGATCACGCCCAATCTCGACCATATCGCATTGCATGAAGGCGTATCGTTTCAGAACGCCTACTGCCAAAACCCGGTATGCGTCCCTTCACGATGCAGCTTCCTGACAGGGCTTTATCCGCATACCACCGGACATCGGACCATGCATTTCCTCCAACGCGAAGACGAGCCGAACATACTGCGTGTCATGAAAGAAGCCGGCTATGAAGTGATCTGGGTGGGTCGCAACGACATCATCCCCGCGCCGCGGTCGAAAGAACCGTATTGCGATGAATACTACGATGGAATCGACTTCACCAATAAAGTAATCCCCAATCCCGATGCGAAATTCAGAGGGATGGGACATCAGACTGCGCAGAATCCTTCCGACCTCTATTCCTTCTATGTCGGAAAAGGGGAGCGCAACGACCCCTTCATCGACTTGGATTGGAATTGTTTGAAGAGTGCGATGGATTATCTGGAGCGGAAAGCGGAGAAAGGCGACGATCGTCCCTTCTTCCTTTATGTCACCATCACGTTCCCGCATCCCCCCTATGCCTGCGAGGATCCGTGGTACTCCAGCATCGACCGATCGAAACTGCCCAAACGACGTCCCGAAGCGCATACGCTGAAGGATAAGGCCAGCATGCTGAAGGAAATCGGCAAGAAACAACAACTCTCGTCCTGGGATGAAGCGCGATTCGACGAACTGCGCGCAACCTACCTTGCGATGGTCTCGCGTTTCGACCATCAGTTCGGTTTGTTGGCTGATAAACTGAAAGAAACCGGATTCTACGACGAGAGTTCGATCTTCGTCTTCAGCGACCACGGGGATTTCACCACCGATTACGGCGTTGCGGAAAAAGCGCAGAACTTGTTTGAGAATCCCGTCAGCAACGTCCCCCTCATCGTCAAACCCGCGAAATCCATCGAAGTGAAACCCGGCGTATCCAAAGCCTTGGTCGAACTCAACGACCTCAGCGCGACGATCGCCGACATGGCGGGCATCGAACTTCCGTACACCCAGTTCGGGAAATCATTACGTGAAGCGATCGGCGGGAACCCTTTCCACAAAGACGCCGTCATCTGCGAAGGCGGACGGATCCATGGCGAGAAGCAAGCGATGGAACTGGGGCACGGGGAAAGTTCGCCGTATTGGCCGCGGTTATCGACCCAGTATAGCGAAGGTCCCGAACATACCAAGGCGATCATGATCCGGATGGGGAACCTCAAATACACCTACCGGCTTTATGAGAAACATGAATTGTACGACTTGGATATCGATCCGCTTGAACTTGATAACCGGATCGATGCGCCTGAATACCAAGGGGAAATCCTGAAGTTGCGAGAAAGACTGTTGAAATTCATGATCGAAACCGGTGATTTCGTACCGATGAAACGCGATCAGAGATAGAATCCACCCCGTTTTCGGACGGGGTTTTCTTTCGTTTGGGGAGAATTGTGAAATCCAAGAGAAATCGATCACGGAAAAGAACACCTTCATTTGCGAAAACAGAGGAGTATGCTACACTAAACCTAGAGGTAACAACGATGGAAACGATCAAGATCACACAGGATGTGGAACTATCCCGCATCATTCAGGGACTTTGGCGACTGAAGAACTGGAATTTCGAAACCATCAACACGGTCAATTTCATGCATCGCTGCATCGAATTGGGCGTAACCACCTTCGATACCGCGGAGATCTACGGAGATTACGGCGTCGAGGAAGAAATCGGAAAAGCCTTGCTTTGGGATCCGGGGTTGCGGGAAAGGATCCAACTCGTCACCAAAACCGGCATCAACATGAAATCACCCGTCCGTTCCTACAAGATCGGTCACTACGATACGCGCTATGAGAAGATCGTGGCTTCCTGTAAGGAAAGCATCGCGAAGATGAATTGCGGTTATCTCGATCTCTTCTTGATTCATCGCGAAGATCCGCTCATCGACCATGACGAAGTCGCACGGGCGTTGCACGACTTGAAAGAAGCGGGGTTGATCAAAGCGTACGGGGTCAGCAACTTCGACCCGTTCAAATTCGAAGCCCTGCAGAAAGCGACGGGGGATCAATTGGCCACCAACCAGATCGAAGTCTCCCCGGTCTGTTTCGAACACTTCAACAGCGGATTGATGGATGTCCTGCAAAAGCATCATGTCCATCCGATGATCTGGTCGCCGTTGGCGGGCGGATTGCTGTTTACCTCCAATGATCCGATGTATGTCAAGGTGAGACGGAAACTCGAGGAAATCGCCGACCGTCATCATTCGACGCCGGAAACCATCGCCTATGCCTGGCTTCTGTATCATCCCGTCAAGATGATGCCGATCAGCGGAAGCAGTTCCCTGGAGCGTCTGAGTGCCGCTTGCGCGGCGTTCGATGTAAAATTAAGTCACGAAGAATGGTACGAAATCTATATCGCATCCGGCCAACAACATTTGCGCTAAGGCGCGATCGGAGGGTCCCATGAGTACGTTCACCATCAACGGCGTGGAGTTGTATTACGAAGTGACGGGCGATCTTGATTCGAAAGAAGCCATCGTCTTTCTTAACGGTGTCATGGCGTCGACCACGAGTTGGGTCTACCAAGTCGAACTGTTCAAGAAACTGGGGTATAAGATCCTACTCCATGATTTCAAGGGACAACTGAAGTCGGATAAACCGGTCGGACCGTACACCTTCCACCAACATGCCTTCGAGACCGTCGAACTGATGCAGGAAGTCGGGATCGAGAAAGCCCACATCGTCGGCACAAGTTACGGCGGTGAAGTCGGATTGCGCATGGCCATCGATTTCCCGGTCTTCATCCAAAGCCTGACCGTCATCGATTCGGTGAGCGAACTCGATCCGTTGCTTGAGAGTTTCGTCCTCTCATGGCGTAACCTGTGTGACAATCTGGATGGCGAAGCCTTCTTCAACGGCATGCTTCCGACAATCTACGGAGAAAAATTCATCCGTGAGAACCGGGAGATGCTTCAGAAACGCGCGATGCAAATGAAGGCGTACCCGGAAGAATACTTTATCGGACAAACCTACCTTTATGATACCTTTCTCCAGGACGTGACGATGAGCGATGAGCTAACTAAAATCACTTGTCCTGTCTTGATCCTTAATGGGAAGGATGATTTCCTGAAACCCGCGAAATTCTCACGGATCCTCCATGAGAACATCAAGGATTCGCAATGGATCGAACTTCCCGATTGCGGCCATGTGGCGATCTTCGAACAAGCCCAGACCGTGAACACCTGTATCCTTGGATTCATTA
>Ga0154525_125_pt2 | contig 42962 bp, 46 predicted proteins | sample RifGroE2_FD_105668 | JGI IMG/M metagenome (GOLD analysis project Ga0154525, IMG submission 105668) | Firmicutes bacterium GWE2_51_13
GCGACGTCATAGATGGTGACTCTTTTCATGATTCGTTACTCTTCCTTTACTTCGTTTTCTTCAACCGGTGCTTCGACCGGTGTTTCGATTTCGCTTTCGACTTGATCTTCCGGCTTCAACCATTTTTTCAACCCGTCGACCGCTTTTTCGGCGACCTCGATGGTTTTATCCTTGGCTTTACCGACTTTTTTCTGCACGTCCGGGTTCTCCCGGATTTCTTCCACTTTGTTGGAAACGAATTCGGCGCTCTTTTTCGCCGCGTCGACCGTCGCATCCTTGACTTGATTCAAGGTTTTATTCAATTCTTCGTTCTCTTTGACTTTATCGACGATTTTTTCGGTCGCGTTGACGACGTTCTCCTTCATCGAATTCAGTTTCTCCTTCAATTCTTCGTCATGGCGGATTTCATCGATCTTCTTGGAGGCGAGATCGACGGCTTCACCCGTCTTTTCCTTCAAGATTTCGAATTTTTCCTGGAGTTTCGCATCTTGTACGAATCCCTTCGCGGAGTGCAGGAACTTGTCGAACCCGGAACGTTTCTCCGTTTTCACTTTGTCCCCGATGATTTCTTCTTCTTGTGCAACCGCTTCTTCAACCGCTTCGATGATTTTCTCTTCGTTCAAAGGATCGTCGTTTCTTTGGGTCATGGTTTCTCCTTACTCAAGAGGTTCTTGGAACTCTTGGTTTTTCGTTTTCTTTTTGTCGAGAAAAGCTGTAATCCAATCTTTGATAAGGTCGAAATTCGATGAGACGGCGACGATAAGCGTTTTAATGGCATTCTCCGTAGCGTCTTGGACCAGGTCGACACTCCCCGATATCCTGTTGAGCGTATGGAGCGGTCCTTTCAATTCGATGAGGCTGTTTTCGACGGTTTGGATGGTGGAATCCACTTTTGTGACGGTACCGGAAACTTGTTTGAGGATGTTTAGGGTTTGGCGCAGAAGTAGGATAAGAAAAATCAGCACAACGACTCCCAAGATCGGGAGCAAGAGCGCTGATAACTCACTGAGTTTAAGGATTAATTCGTCCATGGTTCTCACCTCGGTTCTATTATAACCGAGGATGTAAATATTTTCAAGATTATTGATAGCGCTTAACGAGGTCGCTTAAGCCATAAATGTCTTTTGAACTCATAAAGAGATAGACGGCCGGTTGTAATCCGGCTAGTTTTTTTGCATCGGCTTCGTTTTCATCCACGATGATGGATCCCGGGATCCGATCTTGAAGATAGGTGATGTCGATGTCGATCCCCTCTTCTTTATCGTCGATGCTTGTGAACGGGCAAAGGGCGACGAAATCGGCTTTTAAGAGCGCCTGGGCGAATTCGTCCGCGAAACGCAGTACGCGTGAGACGCGGTGCGGTTTGAAGACGGCGACGAGTTTCTTGTCGGGATAACGCAGGCGAGCCGCGGCGATCGTGATCGCGACTTCCGTCGGATGGTGGGCGTAATCATCGATGAAAACATTATCTTTGATTTCTTCGACGACGAAACGGCGCGAAGCCCCTTTGAAGTCGCTCAGTCCCGATTCGATCGACTCGAGATCCATGCCTTCCAATAAACCGACGGCGATACATGAGAGACTATTCCAAAGCAAATGGCGTCCGACGAAAGGCAATCGGATCCGTCCGAGGTCTTTTCCGTGGAAAACGACGTTGAACGCCATGTTGCGGGTCGATTCGACGATGTCTTTCGCTTGAAGATCGTTCCCTTCCTCCACTCCGTAGAATAGGACGGGGCGATCGATGTTCAACCCGCGGACTTGCGGGTCGTCCCCGAAACAAACCACTTCTTTTTTAACGTTCTTGCTGAACTCTTCATACGCCAGACGATAATCCTTTTCGTCTTTGAAATAGTCCACGTGGTCGAGGTCGACATTGGTGATGATCGCATAATCAGGGTAATACGCCAAGAAATGACGACGATATTCACAGGATTCGACCACCATGAACTTGCTGTCTTTCTCCAAGTGTCCATGACCGTCGCCGATGAGATAGGCGGTCTTGTCATGTACGTTCAACATCGCGGCCATCATCGTGCTGGTGGTCGTCTTTCCGTGGGATCCGGCGATCGAGACGGAAACATAGCCTTCCATCAGGTGTCCGAGATATTCATGGTATCTGAAACAGGTCAAGGTCGGATTTTGTCTCGCCGACATTACGTCGGGAAAATCCTCTTTGAACGCGTTGCCGATGATCACGGTGCTGTGGTCGGGGATGACGGCTCCAAACGGCAAGATGGGGATTTGGTGGAGATGGAGCTGTTCTTCGGTAAAGAGATGCTTTTCGATGTCGCTGCCGGTGACTTCATGCCCGATTTCTTTCAGCATGCAGGCTAACGAAGCCATTCCGGATCCTTTGATTCCGATAAAAAAGATCATGTCGCGCCCTCCTTTCATTCTTGCGGGGTAGACTCTTCGAATAAGGAAAATTGTTCGAGGGTTTTTTCTTTCTCGACGGTTTCTTCATGTAGCAGTTCGTCGAGCGAAAGGTTTTTGATTTCGATGGTCGGATTCGACGGAGCGACGATGAATTCCGGCTCGAGGACCGGTTCATGTTTCTCGTCTTTTTTCGCGACGCCGTAGATCGGTGAAATGATGGTTTGCAGGGAACTGTGCCGTACCGGTTGCTGAGGCGCGACGTTTTGGACGACGACGGTTTTCTTGTCTTTTTCGCTCACACCGAAAATCGGACTGATGACCGGCTGGAACTCATAGACGACGTTGTTTTCATTCACGCTTCTGCGTTGTTTGATCTGGGGTTCGGGGGACAGGTCGATCCTTGTCGCGGTCTTAGGCGTTTCCTTGATGACGGGGACTTCACCCGTCGTCTCGCTTTTCACGGCTTCGTAAGGTTTCGCTGTCGTTTCGAGGTCGATCCTCACGGATTTCTTTTCGACGTTGACGGCGAGCGGAGGAAGTTCAACCTTTTTGGTCTCTTTGATTTCCTCTTCGACGACTTCTTCCTCTTCCTCGAAAAACAAGGATGCAAGTTTCTTCCACATGGTGTTTCCCCTTTCTCAACGTTGATTATTCATTGCTTGGCTGATCGCTGTCGACGGAGATCATGTCGATGACTTTTCCGCTTTCAGGCGCGAGTTGGCTAAAGATATCCAACGTCTCTTTTTGGTAGTTGATGGTTTCCCGGTTCGAATATAGAAGGATGATTTGATCTTGCGAAATCGTCGCCGTGCGGCAGACGACCAGCATGTCATAAAGCAAGTCCGGAGCGGATGCGAACGGCGCGATCGCCGTAAACAGGAAATAGCGGGTCTGCAGACTGATCAACACGATGTTGTTTTCGACGGGGGAAATCGTCGCCACGTAGGTCATCAAGCGTTTATCGATGGTGATGACATCGTCGCTACGCTGATAGACCGGTGTCGTATTCAGGATGAATTTGCGTAGCGGGTCGTTCCCTTCGGTCTCATAGAACCGGTCGGAAAGTACGGATACGATGTCCAGATTCATCAGGATGTTGACGTTGTGCGCGAAGAGGACGCTTGAGGAGAGAGACGATTCGCGGCGTCCGATATCCGGCGCAAGATAATAGTCGTAGGTCGATTTGTTTTGGTTTTGATTCATGGTCAACCGTACTTCGGAAGCACGGTCCAAGGCGACGGCGATCCTTGCTTTGATGGAATTCGTCTTAAGACTGCATCCGCCAAGCAAGACGGCCAAGAGGATCAGCCCGATCTTTCTCATCAAGATCCCTCCTTTCTAGCGATTGGATGTCTTTAACGTTTCGATTTTCTCCGGTGTCAGCGACTTGACCATCGCGATGGCCGCCGTCCTGGCATTGAGGAAATCGTCTTGGTCGATGATGGAACTATTGGTATGGATGTTGCGGGCGCAGATGCACATCGTCAACGTCAACACCCCTTCAAACGCTTTATGGAAAGCCCCTGCGTCGGTGCCGCCCATCGACTGGTAATATTGATACGGAAGTTTGTTTTCTTCCAATACGTCGATATAATGGTTCAAAAATCCCCGGTGGGGAAGGTAGTTCGCATCGATGAAGCGGACGAGCGGTCCGCTTCCGAGTTGTCCGAATTCATCTTTCTTCCCGTTGGTGTCGTTGGCGGGCGAACAGTCGAAGACGATCGCCACATCCGGATCCACAAGGTAACCCGCCGTCGTGGCGCCGCGTAGACCCACTTCTTCCTGGACGGTCGCACCGACCACCAGGTCGACGTCGAGATCGACGTCTTTCAGTGCATCCAGCACTTCCAAGCCCATGATGCAACCATAACGGTTGTCCCAGGCTTTCGCCAACAAACGTTTCCCGCCTTCCATCAAAACGAACGGGCCTTCGACGACGATGCCGTCTCCGGGCAGGATGCCCCAGCTTTCGGCTTCTTCTTTATCTTTCGCACCGATATCCACAAGCATGTTTTTGATTTCCATCGGTTTGGCACGGTCGGCTTCGCTAAGCAGATGAGGCGGGATACTACCGATCACGCCTTTGAAAGTTTTGCCGGCACGATTCTTCACAAGAACGCGCTGACCCAACAAGGTTTGGTTCCACCATCCGCCGATGGCGGTCAAGGAAAGGCAACCGGTCGAGGTGACGTCGCGTACGACGAATCCGACCTCGTCCATATGCCCCGCAAGCAGTATGGTCTTCGCGTTCTCTTTTTTCGATTTCTTCACGGCGAAAACCGAACCCAAGGTATCGTAGATCACCTCGAATCCGTATTCTTTGTATCGGTTCGCCAAGTAGGTCCGGACTTCGTTCTCTTGTCCGCTAACCCCGAAAAGCTGGGTCAATTCCTCCATGGTGCGAAGGGTTTTCTCGCTTAGGTTCATTTTTTCCTCCATACGGCACGGTAAATGGGCTGTCCCAATTCCATGAATTTCGCTTCGTATTCGCTGATGGCATCCTCGTTTTGCTCGATGCGTCGGAAGTCGACGGAAAACTCGTTCATCACCAAAGGATACCCCTCACATTGTAGCACGGAATATTCGAAGAAACCCGTGTTATCCGTTTTCAGACGGATTTCCCCATCGTCCGCAAGAAGCGTCAAATAGGACGGCAGGAAGTTGGGGGAAGTCAAGCGGCGTTTCGCATAGCGCTTCTTCGGCCAGGGGTCGCTGAAGTTCAAATGCAGGACCGAAATCTCCCCTGTCGCGAACCAAGTACTGATTTCGGAAGCTTCCGCGACGATCCAGACCATGTTTTCAGGGAGGATTCCGTTGCACTTACGAAGCGCGACCGCGGAGACGGAAGCGTCGCGTTCGATCGCGACCCACCCGATTTCAGGGTACATCGCCGCCATCTTCGTACAATAATCCCCTTTCCCGCTACCGATTTCCACATGGATTTTCGATCGTTTGAGGAGTTTCGCCCAGTCGCCCTGACGGGTTTCCGGTTGGAATATCACTTGGGGAAGTGTTTCGAGATACGCCTTCGCCCAAGGCTTTTTACGCATGCGCATCGTGTCACCTCGTCAATTCATAGATGGCTTCCGCATAGATCGCGGTCGCCAGGACCAAGGCTTCGACTTCGACGCCTTCGTCCTTCTGATGGGCGTCGCCGACCCCTTGGATCATGGGCCGTTGCGGGAATTCCGCTCCGAACGCGACGAAATTCGGGAGCGTACGGGCATAGGTGCCGCCCCCCATCGTCAATAAGGGGGTCGTGTTATCCTGGCTGTGTTTACGATAGATTTTTTCCAACGTACTGACCAGTTCGCTTTTCGGATCCACAAACAAAGGTCCTTTGTCGATGAGGCATTGCACCTCGCAATTAAGACCACTTGAGGAGAATGTTTTCTGAATCGTCTGGAAGAGTTCATTGCCGTCGCATTCTTGCGGATAGCGGATGTCCAATACGAAGGAAACATCGTTTTCATGCATACGTACGATGCCCAGGTTGACCGTCAAGTCGCCCATGTGGCTTCCCTTCTTTTTGATGCCGAGTTGTTTCCCGCGATAGTCCGCCAACAAGGACGCGACCGTATGGGATACCTTGTCTTGATAGGCGCCGCCTACGAAGTTCAACGCATGCCATGCGGCGTTGATGCCTTCTTGCGGGACGGAACCATGGCTGAAGATACCGTCGAAATGATAGACCGTGTTTCCGTCTTCGACCCGATACGACCCTTTCACATCCTGGGTCGCAAGGTAGAAGTCGAAGTCATTTTCCTTGGGAAGTCCGGCGACCGTGACTTCCGCCTCGCCGATGACGATGTTGGGTCGCTCGCCGGCTTCCAGCTTCACGACGACGCTTTCAGCCGCCGCGGTAACCTTGACGTTCATGATCCCTTTTTCCCCGTAGATGACCGGGAACGACGCGTCGGGGACGAAACCGAAATCAGGGATCGGTCCATGTTCCTTGTAATGTTTCATGCACGCCATGCCTGACTCTTCGTCGCAGCCGGCGATCAGGTAGATTTTCTTCTTCGGGGTGAACCCTGCGTCTTTCAATAGTTTCAACGCGGTGAACGCCGCGATGGTCGGGCCTTTGTCGTCACCCGTCCCGCGTCCGTACATGACGCCGTCGATCACTTCCGCGCCGAAAGGCTCCTTCGACCAGCCGACCCCGATCGGGACGATGTCCAGATGCCCCAGGATCCCCAAGGATTTCTCTCCTTCGCCCCAGGACAGATAGCCGGCATACCCTTGATAATCCTTCGCTTCGAATCCTTCTGCACTTCCCTTCGCTAGAAACCAGTCCAACGCCCTTCTGAGTTCAATCCCGAACGGAGCGTTCTCCGTGATCGTTTTTTCATCGTATAGGCTGGGAATCCGCACGATTTCCTGCAGATCGCTCACCAGATCCGCTTCATATTTCTTTGCCAATTGATAGAAATCCATTGTGATTCTCCTTTTCATATAGGTTATTTTACCATATTCCACGCGTACGATGAAAAGAAAACGGCTTGCGCCGTTTTACTTTCTGTCTTTATTCCCTTGATACGGACGGCGTTCGCCGCGGTCTGGACGATCCCCTCGCGGTTCGCGCGGTTTTTCGACATAACCTTCCGGTTTGGGAAGCAAATCTTTACGGGATACGTTGACGCGTCCCTTTTCGTCGACTTCCGTGACGATGACCTTGACGACTTCACCCATTTTCAGGACGTCGGAAGGTTTTTCGACACGTTCATAGGCGATCTTGGAGACATGGATCATGCCGTCGGTGCCTGGGAACAGTTCGACGAACGCTCCGAAGGCTTCCAGACGCACGACTTTACCATCGTAGATTTCGCCGACCTTCGCGGTGCGGCAAATGCTTTCGATCTTCAGGCGCGCCTTGTCGATGGACGCTTGGTCCTGATGGTAGATCATGACTCTTCCGTCGTCTTCGATATCGATCTTCACGTTATTGCAATCGGCGATGATCTGGTTGATGATCTTGCCGCCGGCTCCGATGACTTCGCGGATCTTATCGGTCGGGATCGTCAACATGGCGATCTTCGGCGCGTAGGTTCCGACGTTGGCGCGCGGTTCGCTGATGACCGCCATCATGTTTTCCATGATTTGGTGACGGCCGATCTTGGCTTGTTCCAACGCTTCTTTGAGGATTTCACGGTTCAAGCCCGCGATTTTGATATCCATCTGCATGGCGGTGATGCCGTCTTTGGTCCCCGCGACCTTGAAGTCCATGTCGCCGAAATGATCTTCCATCCCTTGGATGTCGGTCAAGACGGTGTAATGGTCACCCCAGGTGACAAGACCCATCGCGATGCCCGCGACCGGTGCCTTGATCGGAACACCGGAAGCCATCAAGGCCATGGTGCCCGCGCAAATGGACGCCTGCGAGCTGGATCCGTTGGATTCCAGCGTTTCGGCGACTAGACGGATCGCATACGGGAATTCGATTTCATTGGGTAGGACTTGCAATAAAGCACGTTCACCCAAGGCACCATGCCCGATTTCGCGGCGTCCCGGAGAACCCATGCGACCGGTTTCCCCGACCGAATACGGCGGGAAGTTGTAATGGTGCATAAAACGTTTCGATTCGACTTCCGTCAAATCGTCGATGATCTGGTTATCGCCCAAGGGTCCCAAGGTACAGACCGAGAGGACTTGCGTTTCTCCGCGGGTGAACATCGCACTGCCATGGACGCGCGGCAACAGGTCGATCTGACTGTTGAGCGGGCGCAATTCGGCGATGCCGCGTCCGTCCGGACGGATCTTTTCGACGGTGATCAGACGACGGACTTCATCCGCGACGATCGTGTGCGTGACTTCTTTGACCTGCTTCAACGTCTTGGATTTCAAGGATTCGCTGACATAGGCGCGGGCTTCAAACATCGCAACGGCCTCGGCTTCGATTTCATCGATTTTCCCGTAACGTTCGAGTTTATCGTGGATACGGACGGCTTCTTCCAAACGCGTCTGGCAGAATCCGCGAACTTCCGCGTTCAGTTCGGCGCTGACTTCATAGAGTTTGATTTCCATCTTCGGTTTCCCGACTTTGGCTGCGATTTCAAGTTGGAAATCGCAGAGTTTCACGATGAACTCATGCCCGAACAACATCGCTTCCAACATCGCTTCTTCGCTGACTTCCCTGGCACCGGCTTCGACCATGTTGATGGCGTCCTTGGTTCCCGCGACGATCAGGTTGATGTCGGATTTTTCGAATTCTTCAAGAGTGGGGTTGATGATGTATTCGCCGTTCACGCGTCCGACCTGGACACCCGCGATCGGTCCGTTGAACGGGACGTCGCTGACGCACAAGGCCAACGAAGCGCCCAACATCGCCGTCATTTCGGGCGAGCGGTCGTAGTCGACCGAAAGCACGGTGTTGACGACCTGGACTTCGTTACGGAACCCGTCCGCGAACAGAGGACGGATCGGACGGTCGATCATGCGCGAGGTTAAGGTCGCATGTTCGCTCGGACGTCCTTCACGACGGAGGAATCCGCCCGGGATCTTCCCGACGGAGTAGAGTTTTTCTTCATATAAGACGGTCAACGGAAAGAAATCGATGTCCTTCGGACTTTTCGCTGCGGTTGCGGCCGATAGAACGACCGTATCCTCGTAGCGGATCAATACGGATCCGCCTGCTTGTTTGGCAATTTCTCCCGTTTCGACGGTTAGATTTCTTCCACAGAAATCTAAACTAAATACTTGTTTTGCCATGTTTTCTCCTCTTTGTTTTAACTTATTCATTTTAGCATATCCTTTTCTTAAACGCCACGAATGTTTTCTGCTTGATTTTGCCCTGATCCAAGAGAAAAGCAACCTCGCGGTTGCTTTTTCGACTTACTTACGGAGACCTAGACGTTGTACCAATTCACGGTAACGGTTGACATCTTCGTTGCGCAGATAGACCATCAGGCTACGGCGACGTCCGACCATCTTCATCAGACCGCGAAGCGAATGGTAGTCTTTCTTGTGTTCTTTCAAGTGATCGGTCAAACGGTTGATTTGAGCGGTCAGAACGGCGACTTGGACTTCGACCGAACCGGTATCCCCTTCGAAACGGGCATACTGTTGGATGATGGCGGTCTTTTCAGCTTTCAATAACATGTGTACTCCTCCTTGTTGAGTCCTTCTATACCGCGTGGATGGATGAGGAAATCCAAAGACCCAGTACAAAAGCATGAACAGAATATCATACAACCCGCCCTTTGGCAAGTGACCGGCATGATTTCTACGTGATATAATGGCTTCGAGGTACTTAAAATGAGAAAAATAGCGTGGATCGGTACGGGTGTGATGGGGAATGCGATGGCGAAGCATCTGATGGATGCGGGTTATGCCGTCAATGTGTTTACGCGCAGTCCGCTAAAAGCGCAGAATCTGATCGATGCCGGGGCGGTCTGGTTCGATTCGGTGGCAGAATGTGTCAAAGGGGCGGACATCGTGTTTACGATGGTCGGCTACCCTAAGGATGTCGAAGAAGTGTATGGGGGTGAAAACGGGATTCTGCGCCATGCGACCAAGGGCACGATCTGCGTCGACATGACCACTTCGTCGCCCAAGCTTGCGCAACGACTCTATCAAGAAGGAAAAACACGAGGGATCAGCGTATTGGACGCACCGGTTTCAGGCGGTGATGTGGGGGCGCGTAACGCGACCTTGGCGATCATGGTCGGCGGGGATGAAGATGCGTTCAACGAAGTCCTTCCGTTATTTGAGAAACTCGGCAAGAACATCCGCCGTATGGGACAGGCTTCTTTCGGTCAGCATACCAAGATGGCCAACCAGATCGCGGTCGCCGGTGCGATTGCAGCGACGACGGAAGCGATCCTGTATGCGCAAGCGTCGGGATTGGATGCGGACAAGATGCTGCAGGCGATTTCGACCGGAGCCGCCGGGAGTTGGCAGCTCTCCAACAATGGTCCGAAAATCCTGAAGAACGATACGGCACCCGGCTTCTACATCCATCATTTCGTCAAGGACATGGATTTGGTGATGGAAGAAGCGACGGGGTTCCAGCTCGATCTCCCGATATTGGCCGAAGTGTTGAAAAAATACCGCACGCTTCTTGAGGAAGGACACGGTATGTTGGGTACGCAGGCGTTGATCAAGGCGTATCGGGAAGAAAACTAAGCAGGACGTCGTTTAACATTGCGAGTCCTTCATCGGTGCACGCCAAGCGGTTCGTCGTCAGGACGAGCCTTTTTTTCGCGACGTTTTCTAGGATCGCTTGGGCGAACCGTTCTTCCGCCCGAAGATGGAAGCGGGATTCGAAGCGATCCAAATCGATCCCTTCCGTCAACCTTAAACCCATCATGATGAATTCGAATTGCTCGTCATCGACGCTCAGTTCCGTGATTTCGCCTACGGTTTTCCCTTTGGCATAGCGATCCAGATTGGTGGTTTTGACGATGCGGCGATGATCCGTCATCTGGGTCGCTCCGGGACCGAGTCCGTAGAACTCATCATAGTGCCAATAGGCAAGATTGTGTCTTGAGGGTTTATCTTTGGTGAAACTGCTGATTTCGTAGCGATCGAACCCTTGTTCGCCAAGAACCTGGACGGCTTTGAAATACATCGCGGCTTCAAGGTCGCCGTCGCATTGTTTCATCCCTTTGCGTCCGAACTCGGAGTGTTCTTCGATGGTCAGGCTGTAAAGCGAAATGTGCGAAATGTCCAGGGAGACCGCATGACGAAGCGTGGCTTCCCAACTTTCAAGGGTTTGTCTGGGAAGACCGTAGATCAGATCGATCGAAAGGTTATGGATGCCCGCTTGATGTAGTGTAGAGATCGCGTTTTCGATGTCCTGCGCCGTATGCGTCCGATTCAGCAAGGCCAGTTCATCCGCATCGAAAGTCTGCACCCCCATGCTGACGCGGTTGACGCCGTAGCGGACCATTAACTCCGCTTTTTCACCTGTGATCGAATCCGGATTGGCTTCCATCGTGAATTCGGTGGATGGATCATGATATCCTTCCAGGGACGAAAACAGGGCTTCCAGTTCTTCCGTCGCCAATGCGCTCGGCGTCCCTCCGCCCAGATAGAGCGTCTTCATCGGATGTTTAGGGATCGCCTTGATTTCGTCAAACAAGGTTAGCAAATATTTCTCGACCAAGATCGGATGGATTTTCACCCGGGTGAAATCGCAGTAGGCGCAGATGTCCTCGCAGAACGGGACATGGAGGTAGAGGGATTCGATCATGGTTTCGAGGGGTAGCGGGCGTCGATGTCCATGAACTTGGAGGTTACGACGTCGACGGGATCCAACCCGAGGTCGACACATAGGGAAAGGGCGTACATCAGCACGTCCGCCAACTCCGACTTGATGTGTTCCAAATCGGGTTCACCCAAATAACATTCCAATAACTCCCCGGCTTCGACGAAGACGGACTTGGCCAGGATTTCCGGCGTGTCGCTGAGATCCCACCCCTTGTCTTGGCGCATCTTCTGGATATTCGCGAGCAGTTCTTCCATGTTATTCGTCATCCATGGAAAGGACGGCCATGAAGGCTTCCTGCGGCACTTCGACGGATCCGACCATCTTCATGCGCTTCTTCCCTTCCTTCTGTTTCTCCAACAATTTCTTCTTACGTGAAATGTCCCCGCCGTAACACTTCGCCAAAACGTTCTTACGCAGGGCTTTGATGTCGCTGCGCGCGATGATCTTGTGGTTGATGGCGGCCTGGATGGGGATTTCGAATTGCTGCCTCGGGATGAGTTTGCGGAGTTTCTCCGTGATGACTTTTCCGCGTCCGTAGGCGAAGTCGCGATGCACGATCGTCGAGAGGGCGTCGATGACTTCCGTGTTCAGCATGATGTCCATTTTGACCAGGTTGGAGGCTTGGTACCCGATCAATTCATAATCCAAGGAAGCATAGCCCTTGGTGGCCGATTTGAGTTTATCGAAGTAGTCGAAGACGATTTCCGCCAACGGAAGTTCATAGACCAAGGTGTTGCGGGTCGGATCGATGTAATGCATGTCCTTGTAGATGCCGCGCTTCTTTTGGCTGAGTTCCATGACCGGTCCGATATAGTCCTTGGGGACCATGATCGTCGCTTTGACATAGGGTTCTTCCATGTGCTCGATGCGCTGGACATCGGGCAAAAAGGAGGGGTTGTCGATTTCCATCATCGTTCCGTCCGTCAAGAACGCATGGTAGACGACGGAGGGCGCTGTGGCGATGAGGTTCAGGTTGTATTCGCGCTCAAGACGCTCCTGGATGACATCCATATGCAGGAGTCCGAGGAACCCGCAACGGAATCCGAAACCCAAAGCCTGGGAGGATTCGGCTTCAAAGCGCAATGCCGCGTCGTTGAGCTGGAGTTTCTCCAGGGCGTCGCGTAGGTCGTTGTAGCGGTTGGTGTCGACGGGGTAGAGTCCGCAGAACACCATGGAATTGAGTTGGCGGTATCCGGGTAAAGGGGTCGGAGCGGGGTTTTCGACCGAAGTGATCGTATCCCCGACGTGGACGTCCTTGACCGATCGGACCTGGGCTGCGATCCATCCGACTTCCCCGCATTGAAGCATGTCTTTCTTCACTTCCTTGGGGGTGCGGATCCCGAGTTCCGTGACTTCGTATTCGGAATTGGTCTGCATGAAGCGGATCTTATCCCCGACCTTGACTTGGCCTTCTTTGATGCGGACATAGGAAATGACTCCGCGGTACGTATCGAAGATCGAGTCGAAGACAAGGGCTTGTAACGGATGGTCGGGGCTGCCGCCTGGCGCGGGGACACGCTCGACGATGGCTTCGAGCACCTGGTCGACATTCAATCCGCTCTTCGCCGAGATCAAAGGCGCATTCTTCGCCTCCAACCCGATGATGTTTTCGATTTCGTCGATGACCATGTTGGGCATGGCGGAAGGCAGGTCGATCTTGTTGATGACCGGGATGATTTCAAGGTTGTTGTCGAGGGCGAGATAGACGTTGGCCAAGGTTTGCGCCTCGATGCCCTGCGACGCGTCGACGACTAAAACCGCCCCTTCGCAGGCCGCCAGGGAGCGGGATACTTCATAGGTGAAATCGACGTGACCCGGGGTATCGATGAGATGGAAAAGATACTCTTCCCCGTTCTTGGCAGTGTATTTCAACTGGACGGCGTTCAGTTTGATCGTGATCCCCCGTTCGCGTTCCAGCGACATGCTATCGAGGATTTGTTCGACCATATCGCGCGAAGCGACCGTCTGGGTCATTTCAAGAATCCGGTCGGCCAGCGTGGATTTCCCGTGGTCGATATGCGCAATGATCGAGAAATTTCGAATTTTCGATTGATCCATGTGGTTTCCTCCTTAAGTGATGGTTGATTCGATGAAGCGTTGCGTCCGACTAGATTTTATCGCGGAACACCCGCAGTTTACGAAAGAGCGGGAAGGCGATCAAGGCGCAGACGATCCCCTGCAACGCATTGTAGCCGAAGGATAGAAAGAAGACGCCGAGGTTGTCGGCTAAGATGACATCGGTCAACCCATAGGCAAGCGCCATCCAGAGACCGCCGGCCAGATAGACGTAGACCGGCACGGTTTTGTTTTTGTGGTTGTGGACCCAAAGTCCGATCAATAAGGCTTCAAGGGCTTTGATGACCAGGGTGAAGGGGGCATAGACGCCATATCCCAGGAGTAAGTCCGCCAACATCGATGCGACACCGGCGAGCGGTGTCAGGGGAAGTGGCAATAAGACCGCCATGCCCATGACCATGACATCCCCGAGGTTCAGATAACCCTGGAAGATGGGGAATGCGATGTACATCGTGACGATGGTGACCATCGCCATCAAGAGCGCGGTAATGGTTAATGTTCTAACTTTCATTTGTTTCCTCAAAGCAAGCATGGACCAAGGTTTTCCCGATCCCGTTAAAGAAGTCGCTTGCGTTACTCTTTCCTTTTCCTTCCAACTGCACTTCATAAAGCATGAGGACGCCGGTCAGCGCTTGGACGACAAGCGCGCCCTCTTCAAGTCCCAGGATTTCTCCGGGTTTCCCTTGCGTTCTTCCGGGTTGATAGCCAACGCGATGGAACTTGATTTTCTTCCCGTTGACCATGCCATAACCGACCGGCCAGGGGATCAAGCCGCGTATGTGATCATATACCGTCTTGACGTCACGGTTGAATGAAACGAATTCTTGTTCTTTGGTGATATTGTAAGCGAAGGTCACCTTGGACTCGTCTTGAGGCTGCCAACGTGCGTTTCCACTGAAGAGGATATCCAGGCTTGCTTTGAGTAAACCCACTCCTGCACGCTGCAGTTTGTCGTGTAGCGTACCGACGGTATCGTCGTCGCTGATGCCCACTTCGACCTGCGACATCACGTCGCCCGCATCCATCCGCTTAACCATGCGCTGGATCGATATGCCGGTCTTCCCTTTTCCATCGATGATCGATTTATGGATCGGAGCGCCTCCGCGGTACTCCGGCAGAAGCGAGGCATGGACGTTGATGCTTCCGAAAACCGGGGTTTCCAAAATCCTCTGCGGGATGAATTGACCGTAGGCGCACGTCACGATCAGATCCGGTTTCAGCGCTTCGATTTCTTCGGCGATGTTTCCTATTTTTTCCGGCTGCATTACGAAAATTCCGTATTCAAGGGCTTTCGCCTTGACCGGGGTCGGCTTGATTTCATGCTTGCGACCGACCGGTTTGTCCGGTTGGGTCACCACGGCGACGACATCCATGTTTTCCTGCAGGAGAACGTTCAGCATTTCGACGGCGAAATCCGGCGTTCCCATAAAGATAATCCGCTTTTTTTCCATGTTTTTGCCTCCCGTCGGATATTATAGCATATTTTCACGATTTGTCTTCGTCCCCCCGTCACCTTTGTCTGCATTGTTCCTTGCTTTTTAAAAGCGGGTTTGCTATAATCAGACGGTACAAAGAACAAGGAGGTGCACGCATGCCACAAATCAAATCCCAAAAGAAACGCGCATTGACGAATCTAAAGCGTAGCGCCGCGGTAACATCTGAAAAATCCGCTCTGAAAACCGCGATCAAAACCGTTTTGAAAGCCGTCGAGTCGAAAGATGCCGACGCTGCGAAAACTGCTTTGGATCTCGTGAATTCAAAGTTGGACAAAGCCGTTTCCGGCGGTATCCATCATAAAAACTACGCTTCCCGTCAGAAATCACGTCTGGCCAAGATCGTAGCTTCCGTCTAGTCAAAACGATCAATCGAAAGATTGATTTTTTTATACAAAAAAAATCCCGGTCATTCACCGAGATAGTAGTCGACATCGTCATCTTTGCGATAGAACCGACTCGGGGATCCATTACGGATGACCCCGATTTTTTTAGATGCGGGGTACTCGACGAGATCCAGATCCGCTACCGTATCCACATCCAGATAACGCAAAGGTTGATCCCCTGTATTGACGATGCGATGGGCATTCCCTTCGCCGCAGGGACAAACGACGACATCGCCCGCGTGGATCAAGACGTTTCCTTCAAGGGTCTCAAGGGTTCCGCATCCTTCCAGGATATAGAACACTTCCTCGCTCGTCAGGTGGCTGTGCAAGGGGTAGTTCGCCTTCATCGGAGGTATTTCATAGAAAGCGACCATCGTTTTCATGCCGGGTTTGCGCGGTGTCACCTGATGCTTGATGTATTCATAGGGTTCGTGTTCGTCCTTATGGACCGCAATAAGGTTTTCTTTGTTTGTATGAAGGATGTTCATTTGGATGCTCCTTTGTTTTTCAGATGGGATTGGATCAATCGGACTTTATCCAGGCGGTTCATCGCCGCATAGAGCCCGACCCACTCTTCAAGATTCCCGTACGGGATCTTCTCCCCTTCGACGAAGACGTTCGACAACGTCGCCGGGTCCATGTCGTATTCGACCCATCCGTCCTCACCAAGGATCCGCATGCCGGCGATCAGATCGACCTCTTCGTTGAAAACAACGCCGCGTGCGAACCGCTCGGACCCGAAGACGGACGTCGGTCCGAATTCAATCATTTCTCCGTCTTGGTTGAGTAAAGCCAAGGCGAGATCGAAATCCCGGGGCAAAACGAAAAGATCGATGTCCTTCGGTTGGATTTCGATCCCCGCGCATTGAAGCATAAGCGAGCCACCGACGCACCAACCAAGGCCCGCTTGATTGAATGTACGCGCGATCTTTGAAAGGGTAGTGTTAGTCATGGTCATCAAACAGGAGTTCCATTTCATCCAAGTCGACGGATTGTCCGTCGACCCTCATTTCATCATGCAAGGTCCCGACATAACGAAATCCGAACTTGCGATAAAGAGCGACCGCGACCTGGTTGTCGCTTCGGACGCTTAAATTGATTTTCCTGATGACGTCGCCCGCTTTCGCCCAATCGATCATCGCCTTCATCAACAACGATCCGATACCGAGATGCCAGTAATCGCGCAGGACGCTGATCCCCAGGGATGCGACATGGGCCATGCGCGGCCGGGATTTGCCGGAGATGATGGAGGTGGCGATGACTTCATCGTCACAGAACACGACGAAATGGACGGATGTGGTCGATGTCTGGATCGCGGTGAGATATTCGATCTCGGATTCGACCGTAATCGGCATGTCCTGCAACCCAAACGAAAGGTTGTCCGTTTCGACGCACACTTTTTTCAGATAATCGACGATCATTTTCGCATCTTCGGGAACGGCTTTCCGCAAGAGGATCGTTTTCTTGTTTCTTATCGTTTTGGTTTCCATGGGAATCCCTATAAATCAATCTTCATCCGGTTTGACCACGATTTCCGTCGCCAATCCGCCAAGGGAAGTTTCCCTTAGTTCCATCGGGATTTTCTTTCCCGTATAATTCATCGTACGCACGACCATGTCGAAGGAAACGCGGTTCGGTTTGACGTTCCCGATGTATTTCGCCATCATCGCCGCATCCATCGCACGAAGCACCGCGGCTCCGTTACGTTCGATGCACGGAATGATGACATAACCGCCGACCGGATCACAGGTCAACCCCAAATGGTGTTCCATCGCGATTTCGGCGGCGTATTCGATCTGTTTCAACCCTAAATCATCCAGATACGCTACCGCGGCCGCCGCCATGCAGCATGCCACACCGATCTCCGCCTGACATCCCCCCTGCGCGCCTGAAATCGTCGCGTTTCTCTTGATGATGTTGCCAAACATCCCGCCGACCATCAACGCCTGGACCAGTTTCGCTTTGGAAACCCCGATGTTATGGTAGTAATGGTACATGATGGAAGCCATGATTCCGCTGGCACCCAAAGTGGGAGCCGTGACGACCATCCCGCACGAAGCGTTTTCCTCATTGTTGGCATAGGCGTAGGAAACCAACCGCATCCGGTCTTTCTCCCCGGGGTCATCCATCCTTTCAGCGCTCAGGTTCAACGATTTGGCGACCCGCGGCATCATAAGTTTGCCAGGCAGGATGCCGGTCGTATTCAAGCCACGGTCGACCGCTTTCAGCATGTTCGCAAGGACGCTCACCATATGAATTTCGATGTCGGGTTCGAATTCCTTGACCAACATCGGAATCGAAAGACCTTTCTCCTCGCAATAGGCGAGGATCTCCCTCATGCTTTTGAATGGATAGACGGTACGCTGGAAATCGAAATCCTCTTCGACCACCTTGATGCTTCCGCCGCCCAGCGAAAAGACGTTCCATTCGCCGATGACTTCGTTTTTCCAATTGTAGGCCCGATAGCGGACGCCACTGTCGAAATCGTATTCCCAATGCAACTTAAAACTCACTTTGCAGAGTTTAGGTTTAAAAGTATCGATGATGATCCGATCGGTGAAGTGTCCCCTTCCGGTCAAAGAAAGCGAACCATACAGTTCGGCGTCATAACTGACGGCGTCGGGAAAACGATCCTTGAACAGGATCGCCGCCCGCCAAGGCGCGACGGTATGGCTGCTTGACGGACCGGGTCCGGTTTTATAGAGTTCCTTGAGTGATTCCATACTCACCTCGTCGCCTCGATCAAGAAGAGTTCGAAGCCGAATTTCTTATCCACCAAACCCGATTTGCTTTTTTGGTCAAGCTGGGCTAAAACATTCAGGATATAGAGGAGTCGCGCGCTATCCGCCGCCTGGGCGAGATTCAGCAACCGACTGACCCGATAGACATCCACTTTCGTGTTGGAATTCAATAGTGTATTCACGATTTCCTGACGGTGATAACCTTGTTGGTGCAATGAGAGCACCTGATACATCAGGCGGATCTGACTGGCGATCAGCCCCATGAACGACAGCGGTTCGACGTTCAATACGACCATGTCGTTCCAGATATGGAGGCTGCGGGTCAAGTCCTTATCCATCAGGGCATTGATCAAATGGAAGGTCTCGCTATCCAAGGGTCTTGAAACCAAGGCACGTACATCCTCCGTCTTGATCTTGTCCCCGTAGAGTTTCAGTTTATCCAACTCCCGGATCGCGTTGACCATTTGATTATCCAGACGGGCTGCCAACTCGTTGAACGCTTCGTTATCGAACTGGAGACCCCGTTGCTTGGCCTGGTCGCGCAGGAACGACTTGAATTCGTTGGCATCCAGCTTCTTTTCATGGATTTCGCGGCAGTACTTTTTAATGATCTTGTACACTTTTTTATTGGTGTCGATGTTTTCCTCATGATGGATGAAAACGATCGAACAAAAATCGCTGGGTTTCGCTAAATAGGCTTCCAGTTCTTTCAACTCCGGTTCGCTCAGCGTGGTCCCCCGGGTAAGAAAGACGCTGTTATTGACGATGATGACTTTGTGTTCGCTGAAAAAAGCGAAAGTGGATGCTTCCTCGATGACCTTACGGATCGAAAAATCATTCTCCGACGCATCATAGACGATGGTATTCATGGTATCCTGCACCTTGACATGATCTTTTATCAAGAGATCAAGTTTCTTTTGGACAAGATACGCCTCGCTTCCATAAAGCAAATAGTTCACGTTATCACCATTGACATTATACCAAATGAAGTCCCCTTTTACCGCCCGGATTTGGATTTTATTCAATGAACTTACGGATTTGGATCATTCCGTCGCTGCTTGTGATTAGCGCATATCCGCCAATCGGCGTGAAGGTGATGTCCCCTTCGTCGCGCGTCGTTAAAAAATCCAGCCGGAAAGCGTCCAAGCGTTGCAGGACGAGCTGGCTGGGATGCCCGTAGTTGTTCTTACCGACACTTATGATTGCGAATTTCGCTTGAAGTCGCCCGATGAAATCCTGTGAACTCGAGGTCTGACTTCCGTGATGTCCCAACTTCACGATGTCGGTGGTCAGATCATATCGGTTCATGATTCTTTCTTCACTCCGGATATCCGCATCCGCCATGAAGAGAAAACGTACGCCGTTGAGCGAAGTCGCATAAACCAAAGAATCCGCGTTCTCATCATCGAACACCACCCCCGGATCAAGATTCTTCAGCAATAATCCCTCGCATTCCACATCCTTTCTCCCGGTCACGATGCTTCCGATATCGAATTCATGGCGAAACACTTCCATGTTTCCGCTATGGTCCGCATCCGCATGGGTGATGATCATCGCATCTATGTCGGATACCGACTTGGAGCGAAGCGTGGCAAGCAGGTTTCTCTCTTCGTAAGGGGGACCGGTATCGAGGATGATCGTGCATCGGGCGAATGAACTTCGAACCAACATCGCGTCGCCCTGTCCCGCATTCAGAAAGACGACGCTTGGGAAAGGATTAAGATACATCCGAAACGGGGCGATCAAAAGGATCGGTATAAACAGATAGCGGTATCGACGATGAAAAGATAGCGAGATTAAGAGTAGAACCGACAAAAAGAGGAAAGAATCGGGGATCGTACCGGTGATCAAAAACGATTCGATCGGAAGTCGGATCAAAAGGGATTCGAGCGTCCGATACGCAAAAGTGCTCAAGTAACTCAAGTTCGGGAGGAGAAGCGATAGCCAAAACAAACCGGAGATCAGCATGTACAGAGTACGGAGAACCGGGAAAAGTAACAGGGCGAACGGATCGACGATGGCGTTGGAACGCATGAAAACCAAGGCGATGACCACAATACGGACAAATCGCCGCCGTGGTTTGGGGACCAGAAGCGTCGTGGATTGGTAGACCAAGGGGATAAGTAAGGTCCATTGGGTGAGCGTCGCGGGTTCATAAAAGAAAAAGAACAAGATGTTCATACTTAAAGACAGGTAACGATCTCTGCAGAGTCGGGATGAAAGAAAGAAAAAGATGAAACGGAGCGATGTTAAAGGAAAGGCGAAAAAAGAAGAGAACAGGCACAACGACCCGAAGGCGACACATTCCGCGATGCCTTGTTGACGGATACGTTGCGTCAACCGATGCATCAGAGACAAGAAAAGAGAAAACTGAAGACCGAGCGAAATAAAACCCGTGATCGAGTGGTCTTGCGTCGTATCGTAGATCAGGTCGCGCCATGCGGAAACAAACGCCATATCGTGATGGGCGACTCCTCCGGAGAAAAGATAATGTAAAATCGAATTTCGACAGAACCTGACGATGTTTGATTCATCGACGATCCCTTGGATACGGTTGGCACGTGCCCACTGTCGAGCAACGAAACCGAAATCGCCGATCCTCGACTCGATGGGCTTGAAATCCTCGTCGATGACCACCCGGTCGAAGGCATGATAGATCGAAGGGTCCTCGACGCGGATCAACACGCGATCCAGATGATGTTGGACGACGATGGATGATGGATTGATTTCCACGACGACCCCTTCGGTAAAGACGTTAGAATTCACGTGTAGGTTGAGGCGGATGACGATGAGGGTAAGCAGTAGAAAAACGAAAATTCGTTTGCGTTGGTCCGCTTGAAACACCAAGATCGACCCTGTCATCAAGATGAACAAGGCCGGTTGTCGAACTTGCATCGCGAAAAGGGTCAACAGTGAGACCGCCAAGATCCGCTGTCTCATATCCGGATCAAGTCTTTGATTTTCTCGAACAGTTTTTCCTTGATCCCCTTCACCTTCATGATGTCTTCGATTCGTTGAAACAAACCCTGTGAATTTCGGTGGTCGATGATTTTCTGCGCCATCGACGGTCCGATGCCCGGCAAGGTTTCAAGATCCCTTTTACTTGCGGTGTTGATGGAAATCTTGGCGAGCGACTGTTTCCCTTCGATGATCAAGACATCCCCGTCTTTGAGCACGATGTTGGGGTTCAATGCACTTAGGTCGCTGTTCTCGTTCAGTTTGAGGTACTTCAGCAAATCTTCGATGGTCGAATAGGGTTTCAGTTCGAAATTCCCGGGATTCTTCACTTCCCCCCTGACCGATACCCGGATCGAATCCTTTTCTGCAGGGAAAAAATCAGATGTACATGCGGTAAGCAGAAACAAAACAAAGAGCAGGATCGGTTTCATGGACACCTCCTGCTCTTTTTTACGTCGATTCGATTGACTTCCCTTAATCGATGGAAAGAATGCGGACGCGGTACGGGTTTTCGACGCCGACCGTGACTTCGTCCCCGACACGGTGTTCCATCAAGGCGACGGCCATCGGTGTGACGTTGGACAGTTTTCCGTTGAGGGGATCCGATTCGACGGAACCGACGATGATGTACGACTCTTCTTCATTGGTCTCCAAATCGAGGATGACGATCTTCGCACCGAGTTTGACGACCTTCGACCCTCTCATTTTATCATCGATGATTTCGATGTTGTTCAACATCATTTCTAATTCGCGGATTCTCGCTTCGACGCGGGCTTGACGATCCCGGGCGGCATCATAGTCGGCGTTTTCCGACAAATCGCCTTGGGCGCGCGCAGCCTGCAGGTCTTCGATGACTTCCTTACGGATGACATGGATCAGGTTGGCTTGTTCTTTCAGTAGCTCTTGATAACCCTCTTGGGTTACCAGCACTTTTTCTTGGGGCATGGTTACGACTCCTTTTAACTGTTGTGAATTATAGCATATTCCGATTGAATGTTAAAGCGGTATCGCAAAATCGCATCGTAATGCAAACCGGAATAAAAGCGATCGGGACGCTTCTGTTTGAATGCTTCTTCCCGATACTAGCGTAAAAAAAGCGACGACTTTCCCGTCGCGCTTCTTTCGTTGATCCTAGATGGAGTTATGATTGATGATGCTTCCGATTTTCGTCACCAACAAGTCGACGGCGACTTCGTTTCTCCCGCCTTCGGGGATGATGACATCGGCGAAGCGTTTGGACGGTTCGACGAAGGTCTCATGCATCAGACGGACCGTATTCATGTATTGGTTGACGACGGACTCGAGCGTCCGTCCGCGGTCGCGTACGTCGCGGGTCAAACGTCGGATGAAGCGGACATCCGCCGGCGTATCGACGAAGATCTTGATGTCGAGGCAATGGCGCAGCGGTTCGTCTTCCAGGACGAACAAACCTTCCAACACGATGACATCGCTGGGGGAGATGAACTCCGTCACGTCGCTGCGGGTATGGTTGACGAAATCATAGGTCGGTTTCTCGACGACTTCCCCGTTCAGCAGACGTTGAAGATGGCCGGTCAGAAGATCGTTGTCGAAAGCGAAGGGATGGTCGTAATTGGTTTTCACGCGTTCTTCCATCGGCATATGGCTTTGGTCCTTGTAGTAGTCATCCTGACGGATGATCAAGACGGAATTGGTTTCTTCAAACGACTTCTTGAGCCGTTTGGCGATCGATGTCTTGCCGGAAGCACTTCCTCCCGCGATACCGATGATCACGCTTCTTCGCATAAAACGTACCTCACTTTAGATATTTCTCGATGTTGGCTAAATGCTGGGCATAGGTCTTCGCATAATAGACCGTGCCGTCCCCGTAGACATCCGCGATGAAATAGAAATAATCGTTAGGAGTCGGGTTCAACACGGCGTCGATGGCGTTCTCGGACGGGTTGGTGATCGGTCCGATCGGCAATCCGGTATATTTGTAGGTGTTGTAGCGTGAATCGACCAGACGGTTGGATTCGGCTTCACAGTCTTTCCAGCTATCGTATTCATACAGGGCGTAACAGATGGTGACCGACGATTGAAGCATCATCCCGATGTCCATCCGGTTCAGAAAGACCTGGGCGACATTCTTCATGTCTTCGGGCTTGGACGCTTCGAATTGGACCACCGAGGCCAAAATCATGACCTGGTGGGTCGTTAATCCCGAGGCGTCGAACTCGGCTTGGTGCTGATCGTAGATCTTTTCGGCTTGGGCGATGAAACGCTCGGTGATTTTCTTCGCGCTCCAGTCCGGGTTGATGAAATAGGTTTCGGGGAAAAGATACCCTTCGAGTTTGATCCGGGTGCCGGACTTCTTGATCGCCGGCGTGATGACGTCGAACATCGCGTCCAATTCATCCAGGTAGGCGTCGTCATTCCATAGCGCGGTCAATTCATCCGCGTCGATGCCGAGTTTCGCTTCGATCTTGTCGGCCACGTCGCGCGCCCAATCGCCCGGCACGATCGTCAAGAGGACGTCTTTGGAAACCGCCCCGGCGGGATCGTTGATTTTCTCCAGGATCGCCTTCAGCGTCCAGGATCGATCCAATCGATAAATCCCTGCTTTGACGGATGTCAGTTTCAGATAGCGCGCGTAGTATTTCGCAATCGTCTCGTCATGGATCAAATCGGCCTGATGCAGGACGTTCATCGTCGCATCCGCCGTCGATCCGGCGACGATCTCGATCGTCACGACTTCGCTGACCTCGCTCACGGGGGATAAGGCATCGCTGATGTATTTATACCCCAATCCTGCGCCGACAAGGAGGAACGCAAGAAAAACAAGTACCGAAAAGGTCAGTACTTGTTTGGTTTGTCTACGCTTCTTCGGTTTCATCTTCTTCATCGGTGTGCTCATCGTTGAACGCCTCGAAGACTTCTTCGATCATCGCCCATTCTTCCTCGCTTGTCACCGGAATCAGATTACCCTCTTCGTCGTAAGCGGAAGCGAACACTTCGCCGCTCTCATCGGTCGGGTCGTAATACAAAACGTAATTCTTATGGTTGCGATCGTCCTCGAAGGTGAATAGAATCTCCATCGTCAGTTCTTTGCCTGATTCGTCCGTCACAATGATCGTGTTTTCTTCCATGGTTCCTCCAAGATTATTTCCGGTCCAGGTATCCCTGAAGGATCTGCACCGCGGCCATCTGGTCGATGACCTGTTTTCTTTTTTTACGGCTTAAATCGGACTCGATCATCATCCGCTGCGCGGCGACGGTCGATAGACGTTCGTCCACCAGGACGACTTCCACGTCCGCGGCTTCTTCCAACATCCGTTTGAATTCCTGCGAACGGAGCGCCGAGACCCCCAGGGATCCGTTCATGTGTTTCGGCAAGCCCAGCACGAGCGTCTTCGCACCCTGTTCCTTGATGATGGGCAGCAGCTGGGATATCGCATGCTGGAAATCCTCATGTTCGAAACGCAGGGTAATCAATGGTCGGGCGATCATGCCCAAGGCATCGGAGACCGCGACCCCCAAGGTCACCGTCCCCAGATCCAATCCAAGGACGCGCATTATTCTTTCTCGTCCAAATAGGATCGAACCAATTCCTCGATGATTTCATAACGTTCGACCGATTGGATGATGGAACGTGCATTATGATAACTGGAGATATAGGCCGGGTCGTTGGAAATCAAGTATCCCGACAATTGGTTCACCGAATTGTAGCCGCGCTCTTCCAACGCTTCCTTCACGGTTTTCAGGATTTCTTTGATGTTGGATCGGCGGAGTTCGTCGGATTTGAACGACATCGTCTCGGTCGCTTGTTTACTCATACACATTCCCTCCTTCTCATGGTTCTATTTTACTTTACTTTACTTGAAATTGAAAGCATCAAGCGAGTTTTGAGCGTAGGATGTCCAGGGCTTCGGGGAGTTTCGCGACGTCTTTCCCGCCGGATTGGGCGAAATCGGGACGACCGCCCCCGTTCCCCTGGGTATGCAGTGCGAGTTGCTTGGCAACGTCGCCCGCTTTGAACCCGCGCTCCTGCGCTTTCTTTCCGGATGCGACGACGAACATGGCTTTTTCATCGCAAACCCCGGCGACGACCACCAATCCTTCGGACACTTTCTTTTTAAGATGTTCGGCCATCGTTTTCAAACGATCGCCGTCGCCGTCGCTCTGGATGATCAACACGTCCATCCCGTTCATCACGACGATGTTCTTGAGTTGGTCTTCGGCTTCAAGCACGGCGAGTTTCTGGTTGGAAAGACCCAGTTCCTTGCGTAGGTCGGAGTTCTCTTCGACGCTTAGCTTTACCCGATCTTCGATTTCCTGCGTCGATCCCGCCTTATACAGGTCGGCGATGGTCTTGAGTTGGTTCTTGTATCCCACGAAATCATGGTAGGCGGCCATTCCTGTTTTCGCGGTGATCCGGCGGATTCCCGAGCCGATCGACTCTTCGGAATCGATCTTGAACACGCCGACTTCCTGGGTGTTAAAGACATGGCAACCACCGCAGAGTTCCTTGGAGATTTCCCCCATGGTCACGACGCGGACGACCTTATCGTACTTCTCGTCAAACAAGGCGGTCGCCCCGTTCTGTTTGGCTTCTTCGATGTCCATATACTTGATGTCGACCGGGCTGCAGGAGAAGATGAACGAATTGACCAGCGTTTCGATTTCGATGAGCTGCGCTTCGGAGACTTTCTCGAAATGGGTGAAGTCGAAGCGCATGTAGTCGGGGCCGACGAACGACCCGGCTTGCTGGATATGCGTCCCCACCACTTTCTTGAGCGCGCTTTGCAGAAGATGCGCGGAAGAATGGTTGGCGGTGATGGCTTTACGCCGTTTCACGTCGATTTTCAATTCGACCACGTCGCCGACGTTCAGGATGCCCTCGTTGAGGGTGATCGCATGCAAGGCTTGCTTATGCGGCGCTTTACGCACGTCGTTGATCGAACCGCTTCCGCCTTCAAACGTCAACGTCCCGATGTCCGCGACCTGCCCTCCGCTTTCGGCATAGAACGGCGTTATGTCGAAGATCGCTTCGCCGCTGCCATCCAAGGTGTCGACTTGCACACCCTTGACAAACAATCCGATGACACGCGCGCTCGCACTGAACGTTTCATACCCGACGAACTCGCTGGGATGCGTGAATTCCATCAGATCTTTGGACTGCGACGCCATCGATTCGACTTCTTCACGGGCATTGCGGGCACGCTCGCGTTGTTCCTGCATGCAGCGCTTGAATCCTGTCATATCGATGGCATAGCCTTTTTCTTCGGCGATTTCCTTGGTCAGTTCGACCGGGAACCCGAAGGTATCGTACAATTTAAATACGCTTTCCCCGTCCAATTCCTTGGACGACGCCTGTTCGATCAAGTTCATCAACAAGTTTTCCCCGCCGTTGAGGGTTTGGTGGAAGCGTTGTTCTTCCGACTTCACCAAGCGTTCGATCAGGGGGATTTTCTCCAACAAGTAGGGATAGAACGATTTCATGTTTTCCGCGACGATCTGCACCAGCCGGTACATGAAGGCTTCGCGGATCCCGAGTTTGATGCCGTAGCGGACCGCACGGCGCAGGATGCGGCGCAAAACGTAGCCGCGGCCTTCATTGGAGAACAGTGCCCCGTCGGCCAAAGCGAAAGTCACGGTGCGGATATGGTCGGCGATGACGCGGTACGCCATCTTGTATTCGCCTTGGTAGGGATGTTTCGCCAAGGTTTCGCAAACCCGGATGACCGGGAGGAACAAATCGGTGTCGTAGTTGGTTTCCCCTCCCTGGACGATGCAGACCAAACGTTCGAAACCCATCCCCGTATCGATGTTACGCTGGGGCAGTTCCTTGTATTCGCTCCGTTCCACGCCTTCTTTCCCGTCGTATTGGCTGAAGACGACGTTCCATACTTCGATGTAGCGGTCGTTTTCCTTTTCATTGAAGAAGAGTTCTTCGCCTTCGTGGTTGGGATCGAACGATTCGCCGCGGTCGTAATAGATTTCGGTGTTGGGACCGCAAGGGCCTTCCCCGATCTGCCAATAATTCTCTTCGGATTTCAGAATCCGTTTGGGTTCGAGTTTTACGATTTCCGTCCAGATCCGATACGCTTCCGTATCCAACGGATGGACCGTGACATACATCCGGTCCTTGTCGAAACCGATATAGTCCTCGCTGGTCAAAAACTCCCAGGCATACTGGATCGCGTCTTCCTTGAAGTAATCGCCGATCGAAAAGTTCCCCAGCATTTCGAAGAACGTGTGGTGGCGTGCGGTCTTCCCGACGTTTTCGATGTCGTTGGTACGGATCGATTTCTGTGCGTTGACGATCCGGTTGCTTGAAGGTTGGACGGAACCGTCGAAGTATTTCTTCAAGGCGGCGACGCCGGAATTGATCCATAGCAAGGTCGGGTCGTTGATCGGGACAAGCGACGCCCCGGGTTCGACCATGTGCCCTTTGGAGGCGAAATAGTCCAGAAATAATTGTCGGATTTCCCAACTGTTGCGATACTTCATGTTCGTTTCTCCTTTATTGCATAAAAAAACGTTCCCGTACAGGAACGTTTGATACGCGGTACCATCCTGTTTCACTTTCGTGCAACTCAAGGCCTTAACGCGGCGAACGGGAGGTTAGTCCTCTGCGAAGCGGCTTCGACGATCGTTATCGGGGAACTCGCACCGACCGTTCCCTCTCTGACTCCCAAACTTTCATCTACTCTTCTTCGTTACGATTTACGCTCGGATTATAGCATAATCGCGACGTTTTGCCAAGTGCGAAGCGGGTTCCTACGCTTTGATTTCACCGAGATGTTTTTCGATGTCTTTCTTCATGTCTTTCGGCGCGGTCGTCGGCAGATAGCGCTTCACCACGTTTCCTTGGGCGTCGATCAAAAACTTGGCGAAATTCCACCCGATTTCCGATCCGACGATCGTTTTCTTCTGCGCCTTGAGATACTTATACAACGGATGTGCACCCTCCCCGTTCACATCGATCTTCTCGAACATCGTGAATGAAACCCCGTAGTTCAGTTGGCAGAATTCTTCGATCTCATGATTGCTGCCGGGATCCTGTTGGGAGAACTGGTTGCAGGGAAATCCGAGGATTTCCAGTCCTTGTCCTTTGTATTCCTGATACAACTCTTCCAAGCCTTTAAACTGCGGGGTCAGACCGCATTTGCTGGCGGTGTTCACCACGATCACGACTTTGCCCTTGTATTCTTCCATTTTCACTTCTTTGCCGTTCATTTTACGTGCGGAATAATCATAGAAACCCATTTCTTTCCTCTTTCCGGTCAGCGACCCGTTTTGTTTGGTTAAGTTTTTCTAGCGTCTTGTCCAAGAGTAGTTTGAGTTGCATCAACTCGTCGAGGTCGCCCTCGAAATTCGCAAACAGACGCTGCGGAATCTCCACCGCATCCTTTTTCGCCTCAACGCCTTGTTGCGTCAGTTTCACTTCGACGCTACGGTCATCCTGAAGGGTGCGATTCTTGGTGACCCACCCCGAACGCTCCAGTTTCTTCACGACCGCCGTCAGGGTCCCCGAATCCAGATGTAGCGTCGTGGCGAGATCCTTAAACAAAATCGTCTCGTTCTCCCACATCACCAACATCACGATGTATTGCGTGTAGGTCAATCCGATCTTGTCGAGGATCGGCGTGTACAGCTTGATGACTTCGCGCGACAATGCGTACAGCGGGAAGCAAATCTGATTCTCCAGTTTCAACGGATCGTAAGGTTCCATCCAGTGTCCCTTTCTATTTGATTCAATTGTATTTGATACAATTGAATTATAGGATGTGATTCGGACAATGTCAACGAATCTAATCGGCGTCGATTGAAGTCGGCGACGCGAATGATTATAATCAAGGTAGATCGGGGGGAACGTTATGAAATCGACCATCCATGCTTGTCCGAACTGCCATGCCGCCTGGAGCGGCGATCCGCTGGGTACCGCGAGATGTCCTGAATGCGATGCGGTGCTGGTACCGCTTCATCTTGATAAGGAAGCGTGGGACCGACTGAGCGTCGAAGAAAAAGAATCGAAGAAGAACGAAACGTTCAATCAAGTCGCGAATCGACCCCATGAAGTGCATCTGATGTCGCAGGAGTTTTATTTGCGGGCGATTTCCGAAGACATCCACACCATCAAGATCCTCTTGATCTGCGTGGTGCTTGTCCTCCCCTTCTTGATTTTCCTGGGGATCATCAGCTAAAAAAACCATCCGTTTGCACGGATGGTTTTTACAGGTCGGCACCGATTCTCTTTTGGACTTCCTTCAATTTCACTCCGGCGAGTCTGCCCGCCTTTTCTTTTCCTTCTTTCAATACATCGTCGATGATTCCGGAAGCCAGGATTTCTTTATATTTCACTTGCAGGTCACCCAATAAGAGGGACACTTCGTTGGCGACCGCCTTCTTCAGGGTCCCATAGCCTTGACCTTCGAATTCGTTCACGAGGTTTTCGATGGAGCGACCGCTTAAGGTGGACAGGATCGTCAAGAGATTGCTGACGCCGGGTTGGTTCTCGGGGTCGTAGTTGATTTGGTTGACCATGTCCGTCACCGCCGACATGATTTTTTTGCTTGCGACTTTCGGATCGTCCAAGAGATAGATGCATCCTTTATTGGACTCCTCGGACTTCGACATTTTCTTGGTCGGGTCGCTCAGACTCATGATCCGGGCACCGATCTTGGGGATCAACGGCGCCGGGACTTTGAAGGTTTCCCCGTATTTGTTGTTGAAGCGCTCCGCGATGTCGCGGGTCAGTTCGACGTGTTGTTTTTGGTCTTCGCCGACCGGCACGAAATCCGGGTCGTACATCAGGATGTCGGAAGCCATCAAGGTCGGATAGGAATAGAACCCGGCCGTCAAGGCGCTCTCCCCTTTGGCGATTTTGTCTTTGTATTGGGTCATCCGGTTCAATTCGCCAAGATAGGTGTTGCAGCTCAAAATGAACCCGAGCTGGGCATGTTCCATGACATCCGACTGCATGAAGATCGTCGATCGTTTCGGATCCAATCCGCACGCAAGATACAGCGCGATGGTGTCGCGTAAATTGGTGCGTAGTTCTTCGGGGTCCTGATAGACCGTCAGGCAGTGCAGGTTCGCGATGAACACGATCATGTCGTAGTCTTCCTGGTACTTGACGAACTCCTTGAGTGCTCCGATGTAGTTCCCTAGGGTCAGCTGACCGCTGGGTTTGATTCCGCTTAACATCCGTTTCATGTGTTTTCCTCCTTAAAATAAAAAAAGTCCGCATAGGGGCGCTCATCGCGCGGTACCACCCGGATTGCCTTTCGGCCGCTTCTGGATAACGGTCTCCCGGAAAAAGACTCTTGCCTTCTTCGACTCCCGGACCCCACTTCGCACCTTCCCCTTGGGTTTCTCGCACCGACCGAAACCTCTCTGATGACCGGAAAACGGGCTACTTCGATCCATTCGTTGTCTTTAGGATATTTAACCATGAACGGACGATTAATGCAAGTCGCAACCCCGATGGGCGCATCGATCTACGCAAACGACGGGATTTTCCCAAATCCTTCCCTAAACAGACAGGATCAACGACGAATCTTTGGAAGAATCGAGTCGAAACAAGGCTGAGAAAAGAAGAAAACCGAGGATTTCGCCCCTCTTCACATATTTCTGCGTTATTACAATGAAAGTACTGTGAAAATGAGAATGATTTTCATTATTTTGGCTAAATACCACTTTCAAAATGTAAGGTACATGATATAATATGGCAAAAGGAGGTACCTCCCAATGATCGTTGTCTACACCTCGCCCGGTTGCGCCTCATGCCGCAAAGTGAAACAGTGGCTGAAAGACCGGAATTTGAAATTCATCGAAAAAAACATTTTCTCCACCTTGCTCAACGAGAACGAAATCAAACACTTATTGATGCGTAGCGAAAACGGTACGGAAGACATCATCTCGAAACGTTCGAAGATCATCCAGGAAAGCAAAATCGACCTGGACGAGCTTTCCATCAAGGAACTTGTCCGTTTCATCCAACAGAACCCTTCCGTATTGAAGCGCCCCATCATCTTGAATGAACGGAATTTCTTGGTCGGTTACGATGAAGAAGAAATCGGTGCGTTCATCCCCGCCGAACTGCGCAACATCGCCATTAGCTCTTGCGATGCCAATTGTCCCAACTACCCCACCTGCGGACATGTCCGCAAGGGTGACGGTCCCGGCGTCGCCGGTTCCCTCGGCCTTTCCAAATAAGTCATGAAACGGCGATCCCAGCGGTCGCTTTTTTCTTCCCTTCTTTATGATATAATAAACAAGATTTGAGGTGAAGCGATGAAAATACTACTTGGGTTGTCGGGAGGCGTGGATTCCGCCGTCGCCGCGTATGTGCTGAAACAGCAAGGCCACGAGGTCGAGTGCGCGTTCATGCGGAACTGGGATTCCCTCACCAACAACGATATTCTGGGAAACCCGACGATCGCCGACGAAGTCTGTTCGCAAGAGAAAGACTACGACGATGCGAAAGCCGTGGCGGATCGTTTAGGATTGAAACTCCATCGTGTCGATTTCGTAAAGGAATACTGGGACGATGTTTTTACCGTGTTTTTGGAAGAATACCGCAGAGGAAGGACGCCCAATCCCGATATCCTATGCAACCAACACATCAAGTTCGCCGCCTTCTATGATTTCGCAAAGAAGATGGGCTTCGATTGGCTGGCGACCGGTCACTATGCACGGGTCGCGCATTTCGACGACCATAGCGAACTGGTACGGGCCGTCGATACGAATAAGGATCAAACGTATTTTCTATGCCAGATGCCCAAAGAAGCGCTACGTCATACCTTGTTTCCGATCGGGGAAATGAAGAAGGAAGAGGTTCGCAAGATCGCTCTCCATTTGGGACTGGACGTCGCGACCAAGAAAGATTCGACCGGGATCTGTTTCATCGGGGAGCGCAACTTCCGTGAATTCCTGAAGAACTACCTACCCGCCAAGAGCGGGAAGATTCTCGATATCCAAACCAAACAAGTCCTCGGACAACACCAAGGCGTGCTCTACTATACGATCGGACAGCGTAAAGGCTTGGGGATCGGCGGGGACTTGGGACCTTGGTTCGTCGTCGGGAAAGACATCCATAAGAATGAACTGTACGTAGCGCGCAAAGAGGACAACCCCTGGTTGTTTTCCGACCAGTGCACGGTTTCGAAACTGAATTGGTTCAACGATCTTGACTTATCCTCGCCGGTTCACGTCACGGCGAAGTTCCGCTACCGCCAAAGCGACCATCCCGTCACCATTCAAACCAAGGAAGACGGTTTGCTTGACGTCCGCTTCGATCATCTTGTCTCGTCCGTCACCCCGGGTCAGGAAGCGGTGTTCTACCAAGGCGATATCTGTTTGGGCGGCGGCGTGATCGAAGAAGTCTATCTTAATGGAAAACCACTCGATCTTCGGATCACGGAGGCCATGCATGCGTAATTCCGAACTCGATCTCCCTTCCCTCCGTTTCGGTTTGGGACGCGCGTTTCTCTTAGCGGCGAATTATTTCATCGGACACCAGTTCGTCTATCCTTTCCTGCTCTCGTTTGTGGTGTTGGGGCTTCAACCGGAAGCCGTCGAATTCCCGCTATGGGCTTTGATCGTACTTCACACCGTCACCTTCGTGACCACGATCTGGATCGCCTTGCCTTTACTGAAGGAATCCTTGGTCGGTCTACGCCACAACTTCACCAAGACGCTGTTGACCCCCTGGGTCATCTTCCCGCTCATGTATCTGACGTCCATCGCGGTCGCGATGTTGACGATGTGGGCCAGCGGACAGGCGATGCCGGGCAACGAGAACGCGATCGACCAATTGTTCACCGAGTCCCCGATGTTCACCCTGGCGTTGACGATCGTCTTCGCCCCGATCGTCGAGGAGTTGGTCTTCCGCGGCGCGTTCTACCGCTATTTCAGGTCCAAAGGTTACTTTTGGCTACCCATCCTCCTCAGTTCCCTTTCGTTCGCGCTGATCCACATCAGCGTCGCCTTGACGATGGGGAATTACGCCGAACTTTGGTTCATCCCGCTCTATGGAACGTTAGGGGTCTTCCTTTGTGTCGCGTATGAGAAAACGGGGAACCTCTACGGGGCGATCCTGCTTCACTTTATCTATAATTCCGTCAGTATGATCCTCGCGATGCTGGCGTAGGGGTGGCTATGTACGAAGGCGATGAAATCACAGGGAAAATCGGGACGGTCATCTTCCGCAGCGAAAGCAATTCTTTCACCGTGGCGAAGTTCCGTCTTTATGAATTGACCGAAAAGGACATCACGATCACCGGCTATTTCCCCGCGTTGGTGAAGGATGTCCTTTATACGCTGATCGGCGAATACAAGGAACATCCCCGTTTCGGGATGCAGTTCGTGGTCCAATCCGCGCGAAGGGTCCTGCCGACCGACGCGCAGAGCGTCGTCGCGTATCTGAGTTCCCCGCTCTTTCCGGGGATCGGCCGCAAATACGCCCAGACCGTCGTGGAAACCTTGGGCGAGCAAGCCTTGTATCTGCTACGCGACGACCCGGACTTGCTTGACGGGATCGTCGGTACCACACCGAAGAAAAAACAGGCGGTCAAAGAGGGCTTGGTGCTTCCGGGCGACCAGGAAGAAGCGATCCGCTTCTTCACGACCCATGGACTAGGGATAAGAAACATCATGCGGCTGGACCGCATCTACGGTCCGAAAGTATTGACCTTGATCCAGGAGAATCCGTATCGATTGGTCGACGAGGTCGACGGGATCGGATTCAAGACGGCGGATAAGCTGGGTTTGTCGATGGGGGTCGAACTCGATGACCCGCGGCGTGTCAAAGCCGCCGCCACTTCCTGCGTCATGGAAGAATGCATGCGCAGCGGGGACAGCTATGTCGTCTTCGATCGCTTGGTCGATGTGCTGGTCCGCCAACTCTACGGGATCGACTTCGATCCGGAAGCGACGATCGACGGATGCGTCGAAGAAGGAAAACTGATCCGCGAAGGAAACCGCATCTACCATCCCACCCAGTTCGACAGCGAACTGACGATCACGCGTTATTTCGATACTTTCCCAATGTCGATGTTGGATCCCTACGACCCTTTTGCACTGGATACGGGCTTAGCCGCCCTGCAGGAAGCCAAAGGCATTTTGTATGATGAAAGCCAGGTCACGGCGATCAAGACCTTCTTCGACGAACCCTGCACGATCTTGACCGGTGGACCCGGCACCGGAAAGACCACGGTCGTCGGTGCCATGATCGCCCTCTTCAAATATCTCCACCCTTCCGCCAGCGTCGCGTGCTGCGCCCCGACGGGTCGGGCGGCGAAGCGGATGAGCGAATTGACCGGCGCGGATTCCTTTACGATCCACAGCCTTCTGAAATGGGATTTGGAATCCAACACCTTCGGTAAGAACGAAACCGACCCCTTAAGCATCGACATGATCATCATCGACGAATTCTCCATGGTCGACCCTTGGTTGTTCGCCCAGTTGCTGAAAGCGGGCGCGCAGTTCAAGAAAATCCTGATCGTCGGGGACCGCGACCAATTGCCCCCGGTCGCCCCGGGAAGCACGTTGCGCGACTTGATCCTGAGTTCGCGCTTCCCCGTCATCGCCCTTTCGCACATCTACCGCCAGAAAGAAGGTTCGGATGTCATCGAACTGGCCCATCGGATCCGTCAGGGTCATTCGGACGCCTCGGATTTCAACAAGGACATCCGCTGGATCCCCTGCGACGTCCATGACGTCAAGAACGTCATCCTCCACGTCGTCAACGAAGCCCTCAACAAGGGATATAACGTCAACGATGTCCAGATCCTGGCCCCGAAGTATTCGGGCGTGGCGGGTATCGACGGGCTCAACCATGCGATGCAGAAGATGGTCAACCCGCCGGATGACGGCAAACGCGAAATGAAGGTCGGCTATGTGACCTACCGTGAACAAGACAAGATCCTGCAACTGAAGAACCAACCGACGGACGACGTCTACAACGGGGACATCGGGACGCTGATCGAGATCGTGCCGTCGGCGTTGGATGAAAACAAACAAAACCGGATCATCGTCGATTTCGACGGAAGGATCGTGGAATACACCTCCGAAACCTTCATCAACATCACCCTGGCCTATTGCATTTCCGTCCATAAATCCCAGGGCAGCGAATACCCCATCGTCTTGCTTCCCTGTGTCCGCGAATACAGCAACATGCTGACGCGGCGCTTGATCTATACGGCCGTGACACGGGCATCCAAGGCATTGATTCTCATCGGCGAACCCGAGGCTTTCGCCAAAGGCGTCGCCACCCAAGACAAACAACCCCGCGATACGACCCTGACACAACGCCTAAACCTTGAAAATTAGGCGTTTTTTCTTGTTAAATCGTGAACAATCCTTTGAAAACGCAGAAATGGAAGTCTATAATGATTTCATGAGGTGAAATTATGAAAAAAACCACTCAGTTGAAAATCATGTATACGATGATGGTCGGTTTCGTCGCCCTGGTCGTCTTCCTCTATCCCAACCTTCCTGCACAGTTGCCGATGCAATGGGGTTTGGACGGGAAAGTGAACTACACCTTGCCGAAACTCCCGGTCGTCATCGGGATGGTTCTCGCGAACCTTGGCTACAATTTCTACTCGGCGCGCATGCACCGTAATGAACAAAGCATCCCTTTCCGCGACTTTATGACGTCATTCATCATCTTCGGAGTATTCACCGTCATCTTAGTGATGACGTTGATCCGTTTCTAGGAGGAAACCATGATTCAAATCGAAAACGTAACCAAAGTCTACTCAGGCAAAGTCAAAGCGGTCGACAACATTTCCCTGACCGTACAGGACGGGGAGATCATCGGGTTCATCGGTCCCAACGGCGCCGGGAAAACCACCACCATCAAGATGATGACCGGCATCCTTTCCCCCGACACCGGTCGGGTCTTGCTGAACGGGATCGACATCGTTCAACAGCCCATCGAAGCGAAGCGCCAATTCGGCCTTGTTACCGACAACCCCGATGTTTTCCTGCGACTCAAAGGCATCGAGTATCTCAATTTCATGGCCGACATCTATGACGTCAGCGAAGCGGACCGCCGCGAACGCATCCAACGATTGGCCGAAACGTTTGAAATGTCGGCCGCTCTGAACGATAAGATCCTGTCCTATTCGCACGGGATGCGCCAGAAGATCGTCGTCATGGGCGTGTTGGTGCATAGCCCCAACATCTGGATCCTGGATGAACCCTTGACGGGATTGGATCCCCAATCCGCGTTCGCGCTGAAAGAAATGATGCGCAAACATGCCGGTGAAGGCAAAACCGTCTTCTTTTCGACCCATGTCCTGGAAGTCGCGGAAAAACTGTGCAGCAAAGTCGCCATCATCAACAAAGGGAAGATCTTTTATTTCGGAACCCTTGAGAACCTGAAGAAAGATTACGTGGACATGAGTCTGGAAGAGATCTTCCTCGAGGTCACACGCAATGCATAACTTCCTCGCCCTGGTGAAGGTCAACCTAAAAAACACCTTCAGCATGACCGATGGCAAGCAAAAAAAGAGCGCGCTGAACCGATTCCTCCCCGTCTTCATACTCATCGCGCTGCTTCCTTCCATCGCCAGCATGTATTTCCTCACCCAGGATCTGATCGGCATCCTCTCCCCCATCCAACAGACCGGCATCGTCGTCGCCCTGCTCCTGATGGGCGTCTCGATCACCGTCTTCTTCTTCGCGATTTTCCTTGTCCCCTCCGTCTATTACTTCTCCAAGGACGTGGAAACGCTTCTCGCCCTTCCCTTGCAACCTTGGGTGATCGTAGCGTCGAAATTCGTCGTCACCGTCATCTACGAATATTTCACCTTGTTCTTCTTCGCACTGCCCGTGTTGGCCGCCTACATCGTCAAGGTCCAACCCCCGGTCGGTTTCTATCCGATCCTGCTGGTGGTCTTGGTCCTGTTGCCGGTGGTCCCGTTGATCTTCGCCAGCATCCTGATCATGTCGATCATGTGGTTGGTGCCGTTCGCGAAGAACCGCGACTTCTTCAATTACCTGAGTATGTTTTTCGCCCTGGGTTTGGCCTTGGGCATCAATTTCCTCGCAGGCTCCGCCGCGACCGTCTCGCAGGATGTCTTGATCGACCTGCTGATGCGCGGCAACAATTCGCTCACCTCGGTTTTCAATCTCTTCATTCCCAACATCCGCTTCGCGGTCGAAGCCTTGGTGAAGATTTCCCTTGTGGATACCTTGATTTATGTCGGGATCGTCGTTTTGGCTTCCGCGGCGTTTGTCGCCCTGGCGCAGATCGTGTACTTCAGAGGTGCGATCGGCGTCAACGAAACCTCGGCCAACCGTAAACGCCTGAAAGGCAAAGCCTATTCGAAATCGACCGTTTCCGGCAACGTCATCCTCACCTATACGCTGAAAGAACTGAAACTCTTGTTCCGTACGCCGATCTACCTGATGAACTGCGTCCTTTCCGCGGTATTGATCCCGGGCATCATGATCGCATCCTTCTCGATGCAACTGGGCGATACGAGCGAACTCCGTCAGATCATCGACAGCATCCCTTGGGGGACACCGCAATTGTCGCTCTATATCCTCGCCGGGGGCGCCGCCTTCGGATGGGTGATCACGAGTTTGAACCTGATCACGCCGACTGCGATTTCCAGGGAAGGCCAGAACGCCTACTTCATGAAGTACATCCCGATGTCCTATTTCGCCCAGATGAGCGCCAAGGTCCTCAGCGGCATGACCATCAGTCTGTTGGGGATCGTCTGTTTCATCCTACCGGTCGCATGGTTCATCAAACTTCCCTTGAATCTGACCCTCATCGCGTTCGCGGCTTCCGTCCTGTCTTCCGTCTTCATGAATTATCTGGGGATGATCGTCGATATCCTGCATCCGAAACTGGTGTGGGAACAAGAAACCTCGGCCGTCAAGCAGAACCTCAACGCCGTGTTCACGATGGTGCCCGCGGCCGGTCTCTCCTTCGGCATCTTCTTCCTGATCGGCAAGCTTCCCACCGAAGGCTGGGTCTCCCTTCTGATTTTCCTGATCCTCATCGGACTGGACTTCCTGCTTGTCTATCTCACCAAACGAGTCGCTGAAAAAGCGATGCCCCGTATGCTCGGCTGACGAAAGTCAGCCTTTTTTATCATCTAGGTTGACAGATAGTGATAGAGGCGTATAATACGGTAATGTTAATAGTTAATTTTAGTTAACTATTTATGGAGGTGTCATGTCCCAAGAAATCACGCTTGAACAATTGATGGACCAGATCCATCGTTTCTCCCGTCTCAACCGGCCTAAACCCAAGGATGCGAAACTGCGTCCCAGCGAAATGATGGTGCTGATGGTGCTAGGCCATCGACACATGTCGGGGGAGACCAGTTTGGTCCCGTCCGAGCTCAGCAAGGAATTGAATCTCTCGCGTCCCGCCTTGACGCCGATCCTCAACGAATTGGAAAGCAAGGGGCTGATTCGGCGCGAGTTCGACTTCAGCGACCGGCGTCGGACGAAGATCGTCCTGCAGGAAGGTCCCGTGCGCGAAATCAAGAACGGGTTCGGTTGTTATACCGACCGGATCCGACTTTTGATGGATGCATTCAGCCCGGAAGAAGTCCTGAGTCTGTTTACCCTCTTATCCAAGGCGAATGCCGTCTTATCCGACTACAACAAGGAGAATCCCGATGAAAAAAGTATTTAGCTACCTGCGTTTCTATTGGATGCAGGTCATCGCCATCGTCGTGCTCGTCTTTACCCAGACGATGCTTGAACTCGAACTTCCGGATTACATGAGCGACATCATCAATACCGGCATCGTCAAGCAAGACATCGACTTCATTTACACCAAGGGGTTCCAGATGCTGGCGATCGCCTTGACGGTCGCGACGATTTCCGTCATCACCAGTTTCTTATCGGCGCGCGTCGGTTCGGGCTTGTCCAACAAGATCCGCAAAGACCTCTACCTGAAGATCGAGAATTTCTCGCTGATCGAGTTCGACAAGTACTCGACGGCTTCCTTGATCACCCGCAACACCAACGACGTCCAACAAGTCCAGATGATGATCACGATGATGCTTAGGATGGTCGTTTCCGCCCCGTTGTACGCGATCATCGGCTTCCAGAAAGCCAACGCGCTGAATTCAAGCATGTCGTGGATCTTCGCGGTGGTCATCCCCCTGCTGGTCTTCATGATCGCCTCGATCTTCACCTTCGTCACCCCGCGTTTCGAACGGGTGCAGAAGCTGACCGATAAACTGAACCTGACCGCGCGTGAAAACCTGACCGGGATCCGCGTCATCCGCGCGTTCAACGCGCAAGACACGCAAGCCGACAAATTCAACGGCGTCAACATCGAGGTCCGCGACAACAATACGATCCTGCAGCGCATCATGTCCTTCATGATGCCGGGGATCATGCTGATCATGAGTTTCACCACCATTTTGATCGTCTGGGTCGGCGCCGAGAAAATCAACACGGGTTCCCTGTTGATCGGCGACATGATGGCGTTCCTTCAATACGCCACCCAGATGCTGTTCTCCTTCGTCATGATGTCGATGGTCTTCATCATGTATCCCCGGGCTGCGGTCTCCGGTAAACGGATCGCCGAAGTTCTGAACACGAAACCGCAGATCATCGATCCCGACCAACCGGTCCAAGCCGTACGCGGCATCGGTGAAGTCAAGTTCGAAAACGTCTGTTTCCGCTATCCGGAAGCCGACGAGGATGTGCTGCACGATATCACCTTCACCGCCCGTCCGGGCAAAACCACCGCGTTCATCGGTTCGACGGGCAGCGGGAAATCGACTTTGGTCAACCTGATCCCGCGTTTCTATGATGTCTGCGACGGGTCGATCAAGATCGACGGCGTCGATATCCGCGCCATGAAACAGAGCGACCTGCATGACAAGATCGGCTATATCCCGCAGAAAGGCGTCCTTTTCTCGGGGACGATCGCATCGAACCTGACATACGGAAGACCCGAAGCGAGTCAGGAAGAACTCGAGGATGCGGCGTCGATCGCCCAGGCGAAGGACTTCATCCTTGAAAAAGAAGGCGGCTATGATTATCTGATCGCGCAAGGCGCGACCAACGTTTCCGGCGGCCAGAAGCAACGCTTGTCGATCGCACGGGCGTTGGTGAAGAAACCCGAAATCTATATCTTCGACGATAGTTTCTCCGCATTGGACTTTAAGACGGATTCCGCCCTACGTAAGGCGATCCATGAAAAACTAAGCGACGCGACGGTCTTGATCGTCGGTCAGCGCGTCAGTACGATCATGTCGGCCGACCAGATCGTCGTCCTTGAAAACGGATCGATCGCCGGCATCGGCACGCATCGGGATTTATTGAAAAACTGCCCCGTCTATTACGAAATCGCGGCGTCGCAGTTGACGAAGGAGGAATTGGCATGAGCATGAGAGGCGGCCCGATGGCTGCGATGCACGGCGGTGCGAAGGCCAAGGACTTCAAAGGTACGCTGAAGAGACTGGTGTTCTTCTCCAAAACCTATTGGGCACAGTTGATCGTCATCATCGTGATGGCCATCCTGGGCACGATCTTCTCGATCGTCTCCCCGAAAATCCTGGGTGAAATCACCAATAAGATCGTCGAAGGGTTCATCGCGATCATGATGAAGATCCCGGGGGCGGCGATCGACCTGGACTATGTACGCAGGATGTTGCTGTTGATGCTCGGGCTCTATTTCCTGAGTTCGGCCTTCACCTACATCCAATCCTTCGTCATGTCCGGGGTTTCGCAGAAGATCACGTTTAACCTAAGATTGAGAATCACGGATAAAATCAATACCTTACCGCTTAAATACTACGATACCGAGCCGTTTGGCGATATCTTGAGCCGCATCACCAACGATGTCGACACCATCGCCAATTCGCTCAACCAATCCGTCACCCAAGTCGTAACGTCCGTCGCGTCGGTCATCGGGATCTTGATCATGATGCTGTCGATCAACGTCCAGATGACGATGATCTCCATCGTCTCCCTACCGATTTCCCTCTTCCTCATCATGAACATCGTTAAACTCGGACAGAAGTATTTCCGTCAGCGTTCCGCGAAACTCGGCGCGTTGAACGGGATGATCGAGGAGAATTTCGGCGCCCACAACATCGTCAAGGTGTTCAACGGCGAAGAACAGGCGATCACAGCCTTCAACAAGAGCAGCGACGAACTGACGGAGATCACCTGGAAAGCCGAGTTCATCTCGGGTATGATGATGCCGATCATTTCCTTCGTCGGCAACCTCTCCTATGTCGCGGTCTGCGTATTGGGCGGCTATCTGGTCGTCGACGGCAAGATCAACATCGGGGACATCCAATCGTTCATCCAATATACCCGCAACTTCTCCCAGCCGATCAACCAGACGGCGCAGATCGCCAACGTGCTTCAATCGACGGTGGCCGCGGCCGAACGGGTCTTCGAGTTCCTGGACGAGGAAGAAGAAGTGAATGAAAGCGACGCCCCGGTCAAACTGGAACGCGTCCAAGGCCATGTGTCGTTTGAGAACGTGGACTTCGGCTACAGCGACGAGAACATCTTCATCCAAAACCTCGACATCGATGTCAAACCGGGACAGAAGATCGCCATCGTCGGTCCGACCGGCGCCGGCAAGACGACCTTGATCAACCTGCTGATGCGTTTCTACGACGTCAAAGGCGGGGCGATCAAGATCGACGGCGTCGATATCCGCGAGATGAAACGCAACGATTTACGCGACACCTTCGGGATGGTGTTGCAGGACACCTGGTTGTTCAACGGCAGCATCAAGGACAACATCGCCTTCGGCAGTGCGGGTGCGACGATGGATGAAATCATCCACGCCGCCGACTCCGCCAAAGCGCACCACTTCGTACGGACGCTTCCCGACGGCTACGAGATGGTCATCAACGAAGAAGGCTCCAATATCAGCCAGGGCCAAAAGCAGCTCCTGACGATCGCGCGCGCCTTCCTATCGAACCCCTCGATCCTGATCCTGGACGAAGCGACCAGTTCGGTCGATACCCGCACCGAAGTCCTCATCCAGAAAGCGATGGAGAAACTCATGCGTGGACGCACCAGCTTCATCATCGCACACCGTTTATCCACGATCCGCGATGCGGATCTGATCCTGGTCATGAACCATGGCGCCATCGTTGAAAAAGGCAACCACGAATCCCTCATCCAAGCCGACGGGTTCTATGCGAAACTCTACCAAAGCCAATTCGACCCCGAAGAATAACACGTTCAAAACGTGTTTTTCTTTGACTTGAAATGATATAATTCGGGTGGGAGAATACCATGCGAAAATCCATCTTGATCATCCTTATGATCACCCTTCTCACATCGTGCGCTTCGCAGCGGATCCACATCGTCGGTCCGTCGGTTTTCGTAATGGAAGCCGGTCAACCCTATCTCGAACCCGGGGTTTCGCTCCTTAGCGGCGAATCGGCGAAACTCGCGGTTTCTTCCGACTTGAACCCTCAAAAACCCGGGACCTACCGCATGCGTTACCTGTTGGTCGACGGCAAGGAAATCGTCGCGCAGACCACGCGGAAAATCAAGGTCGTCGACACGACCCCTCCGAGCCTTCTCCTCAACGGAAAGACTATCACCGATGTCTGCCCCGGACAAGACTATACGGATGAAGGCGCACGCGCAATCGATATCGTCGACGGCGACCTGACACCGACGATCGAAATCACTTCCGAAGATGGCAAAATCACATATCATGTCGCGGATCTTGCGGGGAATTCCGTCAGTCAAGTCCGTGAAATCCATGTGCGCGATATCGACG
>Ga0154525_113_pt2 | contig 33193 bp, 38 predicted proteins | sample RifGroE2_FD_105668 | JGI IMG/M metagenome (GOLD analysis project Ga0154525, IMG submission 105668) | Firmicutes bacterium GWE2_51_13
ATCCAACTTGTCGGCCAGAAAGGCGTCGGCAGGGACTTGTTGGAAGGTAAGGATCTTGCTTGTGACGACCTGAGGAAACAAATCGTAGGTCAGCCCGCGGATGTTCTCCAGATTGGTCGCACCGGCGATCTTATGACGACGCAGGAACACGCCCTTGCCCTGTACCGGATAACAGTACCCGCGGCGGATCAGTTGGTCGATCGCATGCCGCACTGTGACGCGCGAAACATCGTATAAGGTGACATACTCGTCTTCGGATTTCAGGCGACGGGTTTCGTCGTATTCCCCCCGACGAATGTCTTGCTCGATCCGATCATAGATCTCTTTGAATTTCGTTTGCATCTTGATCCCCCCGGATAGATTTAGATATAGGTCGCCATCTTCAACGCCCGTGCGTTTTCGTAATGGAAAACCCCTGTGCTTAACTGTATGACTTCGCCGGTCCGGATCATGACGAACGCTTCGATCTTCAACCCCGGATCGTTTTCGACCAATTCAAGTTTCTCGGCTTCCTCCGCATTGATCTTCACGACGCTGAGCACCGTGTCGATGAATGAGATCTGCAGGGACTCATGACGGTTGATGTAGGTGAAGATGGAGGACCTGGCGGTTTCCTCGTCAAGTTCGGGCAAGAGTAAAAGATTGAAGTAATTATATTCATAAACATAGGGTTTATGATCGACATGTCGGACCCTGACGACATAAAGAAGCGGGGATCCGACCGGGATTTCCATCTTCGATGCTAGGTCTTCATCCGCTTCGACCATATCGAAATGCAACAAACGGCTTGTCACCGGAAGCGGTGCCATGTAATAGGTCAACCCGTAGATGTTTTCAAGGTTCAGGCTGTAGGCGGGTTTCGTTCGACGCAAGAAAACGCCGCTGCCTTGGATGGGGAAACAATAACCCCGCTTTACAAGCAGGTCGATGGCATTGCGTATTGTATTCCGGCTGACCTTGTATTCGGCGATGTACGCATCTTCGGTAAGAAGCTTGCGCGTGCCGTTATACCGTCCGTCCAGAATGTCCTTCTCGATCGCCGAGAAGACCTCTCTATACTTGGCTGCCATGACGTTCCCCCTGTCACTTATTATTTTATTATACACCTTAATCTCGGTGGATGATAAGTGGTGGATATTGCTAATTTAGACGACGTGGTTTCGTTTCTCCATATGCCGATGGCGGATGCCGGCATCCAAAAAGACATCGCCCGAGGCGACATAGCCGCATTTCTCGTAGAACGGGATGGCGTGTTCCTGTGCATCCAGCGCGAATCGGTCGATGTCCGGATACCGTTTCTCGGTCAAATCCATCATTTCTTTTCCGATTCCGCCTCCGCGTGCTTCTCTCAGGACGGCGACGCGACCGACCTTCAGTACCCCGCCTCCTTTTTTTAGGCAACGGACGGTTCCGACCGGGACGCCGTTTTTCAGAAATAGGAAATGATCGGCGATCGGATCGTCCAGTTGGTCATGGTCGTCGATTTCTTCGGCCTCGGGAACGTTTTGTTCCTGTATGAATACGGTGCGCCTGATTTCCATACATTTGCGTAAATCATCTTCGGTTTTTACCCGGATACACTCGATCATATCCATTCCCCATTTCTTTATCTCTATGATAGAGGTGCTTTCGGCTTGCGTCAATAGACAATTCCTTTGAAAAAAAGATCAAAATAAGCTAGTATTTCTGAAAACGATGCGTCAAAAATATGCGAACGATTTTCAGAATGGATGCGAATTCACATATTCATGAACTGATTTTTCAGATAAATAGAATTCATTGCACATTTCGTTGGAAAGACTTACCAAATCAAAAATTACGACTATCAGTGTCGACTGTAATCGATTACAATGGCGTCAGATTATTCCATATCTTCAAGGGGAGAGGAATAACACACAGAAAGAGGAGGAAATCTTAATGAAAGACAAGTTTATCAACGGTCTACTCATGGTCGCTTCGAAGCTCCAGATGAACCGTTACATGTCTTCGATCAAGCATGCGTTCACCGCGAACATGCCGATCATCATCGCCGGAGCCTTCGGGACCTTGGTCGCCAACGTCGTAACATCGACGACGACCACGGGCTTGAGTCTCGCAAAACTTCCGGGCATGGCATTCTTAGGTGAATTGACGCCGATCTTCAATTCCATCAACTACGCCACCATCAATTTCTTCGCCATCGGTATCGTTGTACTGATCGCCATCGAATTGGGTAAGTATTATGGACATGAAGAAACGATGTTGCCGGTTGTCGTCTTGGCATCCTACATCGCCGTCGTTCAACCGTTCACCACGTTCAAGTACGTGGATGCCGCCGGTGCGGACGTCATCGCGACGATCCAAAACGTATTGCCGCGTAACTTCACCGATGCCAGGGGCTTGTTCCTCGCCATGATCATCGGGATCGTCGCTACTGAAATTTACGTTAAATTGGTCGACAGCCACAAGTTGGACATCAAAATGCCGGAACAAGTTCCGACGAACATCGCGAAATCCTTCAGCGTATTGTTCCCGTCCATCCTGACGATCCTCATCGTCGCGGTCTTCGGATTCGTCTTCTTCAAATTGACCGGATTGTACTTGTACGATGCGATCTTCAAATTCATCCAAGAACCGATGAAGGGCTTACTCACGGGTCTGCCGGGTTACTTGGTCCTCGTCTGGATGACCACGCTGTTATGGTCCGTCGGTATCCACGGTACGCAGGTTCTGCAACCGATCTACCAGGCGACCTTGCTTCAAGCCTTGACTGAAAACATGGATGCGGTAAACGCCGGAGCTTCCGGAAGCCAAATTCCGAATATCCTGAATACCAGCTTCATGCAGGTCTTCTCCACCGGTTCCGGTGCGGGTATGACCGCCGGCTTGATCGTCGCGATCTTGTTGTTCTCTAAGCGTGATGACTACAAGACGATCGCTAAATTGTCGATTCCTATCGGTATCTTCAACATCAACGAAACGATGACCTTCGGTTTGCCGATCGTTCTCAATCCCTTGCTAATCATCCCGTTCATGGCAGCCCCGGCCGCATCCGCGACCTTCGGTTACTTCATGACCAAAATCGGGGTCGCCATCCCGATGGCCTACACCGTTCCTTGGACCACGCCTCCGCTGTTGAAGTCCTGGTTGTCGACCGGTGGACATATGGGTACGGTTTTGGTAGAATTAGGTGCATATGTCATCGCATTCCTGATCTATATCCCGTTTGTCTTGATCGCCAACAAACAACAAGTCTCGGAATAGTTTGATTCCCCTAGGAGGTGGATGAATGTCGAAGAAAATCAAAGCGGTGAAGCCTAAGAAAGAATTGACCGAGATGCAGAAACGAAATCTCGAATTGCGCAAGGAACTCAACAGTTATGTCGATCCCCATGCGATCCGTCCTTTCTCTCCCGGCAAGCCGTTGACCTATTTGATGTTGTTCCTCTTGCCTCCGTATGGTCTCTACCGGTTATGGAAGATGGAACTGGGGTTTACCCGGAGTGAAAAGGTCGTCCAGACCATGATCTCCGTCCTCTTCGTCTACTTCCTGATCGAAACCTTCCTGCTTGTGAATTAGCATAATTAAATCACGTACTTGGTTCATTCCAAGTACGTTTTTTTATGCTTTTCACAAGCAATGCGTATTTTTCTTGATGTTTCGTGATGTACATCACAGAAAGAATCAGGTCGAGAAAAAGATTTCGGTGTAAGCGTTTACCCCTGGGGATAACGTTAGAAACACGGAAACGAATGTGATACAATAACTACGCTTTAACAGGAGGAACATACATGAGCAAACCTTGGGAAGGATTCATCGAAGGAAACTGGCAGAACGACGTGGACGTCGATGATTTCATACAAAAGAACTTTACCCTCTATGAAGGGGACGATTCGTTCTTAGCTCCGATCAGCGCGAATACCGAAAAAGTGTGGGCGCGATGCGAAGAACTGTTGACGGAAGAGAGACGTCTTGGGGTATTGGACATCGATACCGACGAGATTTCAGGCATCGCCAATTTCAAACCGGGATACATCCTGAAGGACTACGAATCGATCGTCGGCCTTCAATCGGACGCCCCCTTGAAACGCATCATCAACCCTTACGGCGGGATCAAACTCGCCGCGTCGATCGTAAAACATTACGGTCGTGAAATGAAGCCGGAATACGACCGGATCTTCAACGAATATACCAAGACGCATAACCAGGGCGTATTCGATGCCTATACCAAGGAAATGCGCAAGGTGCGACACACCGGTTTGTTGACAGGATTGCCGGATGCCTACGGCCGTGGCCGTATCATCGGGGATTACCGTCGTGTCGCGTTGTATGGGATCGATTACTTGATTAAGATGAAAGAAGCCGACAAAGAAGCGATACTCGACATCACCGAAGACACCATCCGGCTCCGGGAAGAAGTAAGCGACCAGATCAAGGCCTTGAAGGCCATCAAAGCGATGGCGGCAAGCTACGGGTTCGATATTTCGCGACCGGCCGAAACCGCGCAGGAAGCCGTCCAGTGGTTGTATTTCGCCTATCTCGCGGCGGTTAAGGAAAACAACGGGGCGGCCATGTCGTTAGGACGTACGTCGACCTTCCTGGACATCTATATCCAACGCGATCTGGACAAGAACCTCATCGATGAAACGTTGGCGCAGGAATACATCGACCAGTTCATCATCAAACTCCGCTTGGTCCGTCATCTGCGCTCCCCGGAGTACGACGAACTCTTCGCGGGCGATCCGACCTGGGTCACCGAATCCATCGGGGGCGTCAGTTCCGCCGGGATCCCTTTGGTCACGAAGAACTCCTTCCGATACCTCCATAGCCTCACCAACATCTCTCCAGCACCCGAACCCAACATGACCGTCCTCTGGTCGCAACGCCTTCCCGAGAACTTCAAGAAGTACTGCGCGAAGATGTCGATCGAAACCGGTGCGATCCAGTATGAAAACGACGACCTGATGGAACCCTTGTATCAAGGCGACTATGCGATCGCATGCTGCGTTTCCGCGATGTCGGTCGGGAAACAAACCCAATACTTCGGCGCGCGCACCAATTTGGCGAAAGCGCTGTTGTATTCGCTCAACGGCGGGCGCGATGAAAACTATAAAGAATTGGTCATCGCAGGGATCCCGCAGTATGAAGGGGAAGTCCTCGACTACGACAAGGTCATGGAACTCTATCTGCTGACCCTTGAGAAAACCGCGAAACTGTATGTGGATACGATGAACATCATCCACTTCATGCACGATAAATACGCTTACGAAAAGAGCCAGTTCGCCCTGCACGACACCTGGATCACCCGCTTGATGGCCTTCGGGGCCGCCGGTCTTTCCGTCGTCGCCGACTCGCTTTCCGCCATCAAGTATGCGAAGGTCACCCCGATCCGCGATGAACACGGCATCGCCGTCGACTTCAAGATCGAAGGGGATTTCCCCAAGTTCGGTAACGACGACGACCGTGTCGACCAGATCGCCGTGGACATCATCTCCAAGTTCAGCGGCATGTTGAAGCAACACCCGCTCTACCGCGACGCGGTCCACACGCTCTCCATCCTGACCATCACGTCCAACGTGGTTTACGGGAAGAAGACGGGATCGACGCCGGACGGTCGCAAAGCCGGCGAACCTTTCGCCCCGGGGGCCAACCCGATGCATGGCCGCGATAACTCCGGAGCCCTGGCTTCGCTTAATTCGGTCGCCAAACTCCCCTATGAAGAAATCTGTCAGGACGGGGTGTCCAACACCTTCACGATCCTGCCCTCTACCTTAGGTAAAACGGCGGAGGAGCGGATCTCCAACTGCGTCAGCATTTTGGACGGCTACTTCAAACTTAAAGCGCATCACCTCAACGTCAACGTCTACTCGCGTGAAACGTTGATGGCCGCGATGGAAAACCCGCAACTGTATCCCAACCTGACCATCCGTGTATCGGGATACGCCGTCCGTTTCAACAGGTTAACCAAAGACCAACAATTGGAAGTTCTCGAACGGACTTTCCATGATCAAGTCTAACCTCGGTTATTTCAGTAAAATCGAACCGTTCGGGACGGTGGATGGTCCGGGGGTCCGCACGGTGTTTTTCCTTGCGGGCTGTCCGCTGCGTTGCCTGTATTGCCACAACCCTGAAACCTGGGCGTATCAAAACGGGAATTCGCTGACCGGCGACGAAGTGTTGAAGATGGTGAAACGGTATCAGTCGTATTACGGGAAGGATGGCGGCGTGACGTTCTCCGGTGGAGAACCGCTCGCCCAGTCGGAATTCCTGATCGAAACGTGTTCATTGCTTCGATCCAACGGGATCCATGTGGCTTTGGATACTTCCGGGGTCGGCAACCCGTTGTATCACGAGAAAGTGTTGAACCAAGTCGACTTGGTCATCTACGACCTTAAAGCCGCCGACAGCGACCTGTATCGTAGGATCACATCCCAACCCATCGACCCCACCGAAGTCTTCCTGTCGACCCTGCAGAGGGTCGGTACGCCGATTTGGATCCGCCAAGTGATCGTCCCGAAAATCAACGACACGCCCGAGAACCTGGAAGCGACCGCACAGAAGATCGCGACGCTAAAGAACGTGGTGAAGGTCGAATTGTTGCCGTACCATACAATGGGGAAGGCGAAGTACGACAAATTGCACATCGCCTATCCTTTGGAAGATACGCCGGCGATGGACTTGGAACTCTGTAAACGACTGAATGAATCCTTGATTCTGCGCATCGAAGAAATACGTAACACGAACCGTTGAAAAACGGTTCTTCTTTATTTTGACAGATCGGTAGAGAGGGCTATAATGAAAGTATAAACACAGGAGAGTTCCATGAACATCACGGTCATCGGTACGGCTTCCAAACACTTCACCTTCCATGTCGACCAACTTCCTTCGCCCAACGAGAGTAAACGCGCGAAGACCCTTTCTTCATCCGTCGGCGGGCGCGGCATCATGCAGGCGGTACAAGGCGCGCGTTTGGGCGCCAATGTAACCTTGCTTTGCCGTTTCTCCGAAGTCACCGAATCCGCCGATCTAATCAGGATGTTGCTTAACGAAAACATCCGTGTCCTGACGATCGAGCGAAGCCCGCTTGAAACCTCCGTCAATTTCGGCGTGTTCGACGATGAGAAACGCCATTATTTCCTGACCGGCGGCCAGGCTTCCTTCGACCTTCGACCCAACGACATCGAACCCTACGCCGCCAGGATCCGGGAATGCGAAGTCTTGCTTCTTGAACAAAACATCCCCCCCGACACGATGGCGTCGATCCTCGCCCTCACGGCCCTGCATAACCCTTTCGTGATCTTGAACCCCGCCCCTCCGTATCGTCTCCCCGCCAACCTCTACGCCTATGTTTCATGCATCACACCCAACGCGGACGAACTATCCAAATTGACCGGTAGCGCCGATCTTGAGGAAGGGGTTGCGATTCTATTGAGTTGGGGCGTCAAGCATGTGGTGGTGACCTTGGGGGACCGCGGCTGTTTCTATGCGAAACAGGATGAATCGTATTTCGTCGAGCCTTTCGCCATCACCCCGACGGATTCCAGCGGGGCAGGGGATGCGTTCAACGCAGCCCTCGCCGTCTCCATCGCCAAAGGCAAATCCATGAAGGAATCCCTGATCTACGCCAATGCGGTCGCCGCCCTTTGCGCGACCAAGAACGGTTGCGTAGAATCGCTTCCCTATCTTAGCGACGTGGAAAATTTCATCCAAGAATACTAGACTCCCCTGATTTCCGGGAAACTTTCGGAACGTAGTAAAAGATGGATGTAAAAAGTTGAAAAGATATGTAAATATGTAACACATGATGGAAAAAACGAGTATAATAGTTTCAAACCCATCGTCATTTCACAAGATTCATGAGTCGTCGTCGTACGTCTTCGATTCACGTTAACCGCTTTCTGCCGAAACGTTTTTTTGTACAAACATCATGAAGATGACACGGGAATACAAATCGTTCTTGAAAGGAGCACTTTATGAAACGTCTTGTCTACAGCGCCCTGCTTTCCCTTGCTTTGGTATTCGCCCTTCTCCCTGTCGGCGCCGCAAGCGCAACGGGATCCATCGGAATCAACGTTCTCTTGAAGTCGGATGTCAGTTCAAACTTTCTCAGTGAATTAGCCAAACATGGAACGGTCTTGACCGTTCTCGATGAGATCGATGCCTTGACGATGCGTGTCAAAGCCGCCAAAGTATCGACCATCAAAGCCTTGCCTTTCGTCGCCGCCGTTTCGACGGATGCCGTTCGTAACGGGGCTCCGGTCGATACCGTCTTAGCCGATGATTTCTCCGATGGTATAAGTACTTGGGACCAAGACGCCGTCAACGTGACCGAGTTCGGTTCGACGACGCGTCAAGTCGCCTTTGACGGAACCGGCGTGTATGTCGCGGTTCTCGATACCGGTTTGGTCGATGCCTGGCGTCAATACTTCCCCGAAGAACGAATCGCCGAAGAATACGCGATTTCCTTCAGCGGAGGCGGCGGCGAGGTCGGAACGGTTTCCTCGCAGAAAAACAAATGGGAACACGACCAGAACTCGCACGGGACCCATGTCACCAGTTCGATTCTTGGCTATAGTTTAGGAGGTACGTCGATCAACGGGGTCGCCCCGATGGCGACGATCATCCCGGTCAAAGTCCTGAACCAGAACGGTTCGGGTTGGTCCTCGGTCATCGCTCAGGGGATCACGTATGTTGCAGATCTTAAGAAGGGTCCTTTGGCGAATTATCCCGTCGTCATCAATATGAGTTTGGGTGGATCCAGACTCGATGTCGTGGAAAAAGCCGCGATCGACTATGCGATCGAAGCCGGTGTCATCATCGTCGCTTCCGCCGGAAATGAAGGCGAAACGGGCATGGGGTATCCGGGTGCTTACGAACCGGTCATCTCCGTCGCCGCTTCCGGATGGGTCGGCGAATGGGTTGGACCAAGAAATTGGTGGTTAGCCTCGAATGTTGCAGATCCTACCAACATCGAAGACTTCTATATCACCGATTTCTCCAGCCGTGAACTTGCAGGTCAAGACCTTGACGTCGCGGCTCCTGGTTCCTGGATCGTCGGTCCTTACCAAAACAACAGCGGACAGACAAGCTTCTACTTCTTGGGTGGAACCTCGATGGCTAGTCCGCATGTCGCAGGGATCGTCGCGTTGATGGTTCAGAAGAATTCATCGTTGACGGCTACCGAAGTCGAAACCATCCTTGAAGGATCTGCGATTCCTCTTCCTGCGGGAACCCGTACCATTACGAATCCCGATGGCTCTTCCTCTTCCGTGAGCTGGGGCGATGACGCTAGCGGTTGGGGTCTAACGACCGCCGATGGCGCATTGGCTGCGACACCTCTAGAATAACAATCCATAAACAAACAAAGCCCTATCCGAAGAAGGATAGGGCTTTTGTTTGCTGGATTCGCTTATTTCGGCTTCCCGGGTTTGACCGGAACCGTCGATGCACTCACCAACAATTCATAGATCACTTGGTGACCGGCATCCGTCGGATGGGGGTCGTAGGTCGGCGGGACGGCGGTCATGTTGAATCCGACCAGCGGAACCGTTCCCGTATAGGACGCGTAGGCGGCATAGACATCGACGACCGTGTATCCGTAGGTCGAAGCTTTGGCTTTCAGTTCGTTGTTGATTTGAACGATGTATTTATCGATGAAATCATGCAGAGCGGAATTGCCATAGACCGGATTGAATACCGTGAGGAAATAAATCTTGGCGTTGGGGGCTAGTCCTTTGATTCCGTTGATCGTCGCGGGTAAATCCGCTTTGAAGTCCACGACACCGGCGGCGAAGGCGACGTTCAGTTCGCTATAGGGCCAGAGGATTTGCCAGAACATCGCGTCTTCCAAACTTCCGGGATCCGCATTGACCGCAAGGGTCAGCTTGTTGAGGAAGTCCGGATCACTGGTGGAAACGCCATACAAATCGGCCACGAAGCTAATGAACGGTCCCAGGAGGTTGTTTCCGCCGATACTGACGGTGACGACGCTTGATCCCGGCAGGGCGGCGCGTGTCGTCGTCAATAAGGCGGTCCCGGTGATCTCATCCAACAATTGCGACGAGGTCAATCCGGGAAGAGCGGAATTGACACTGGAATACGGTGAACCCGCAGTGATTGCCTTGGCTTGAAGATAGGCGGAGTATTTGGTGAAATAATCGTTGCCGGGCGTGGCGCTCATTCCATATCCGATCGAATCCCCCAATCCGACATAACGGACGGCTGTCGCAGGTTTTACGGGTTTGCCGGCCGCGACGGAGAGCGGGAACGCGATGAGAAGAAACAGGCTCAGAAACAGTGTGAATGCACGACGAAGTTTCATGTTTCGACCTCCCTTAGGTACGATAACCTTGATGATATCCAACATCCATTCTCTACCCATACAGTAGTCCCGAAAACAGTAAATGTCAACATTTTGGAGTGATATGCCTGAATCGATCAGAGGACATCGTCTAGAGTGAAATCAGCTTGACGATGATGGTCGATGTAAAAAAAGACAAGCCTAAGCTTGTCCTAGAGGATGAAATACGATGCCAATCCGATCAGCCCGCCGATCGTAACGATCCCCAGCGTATCGATCTTCGTTTTCGAACTGATGAGGATTCCGACGATGAAGGTAAGGATCGCAACGAGATTGAAGGAAGAACCTTCCATCCCCGGCCAAGCCCCGTTGAACAGGGAAGTCTGGATCAAGGCGAGGGAAGCAATCAGGATCAAACCGACGATGGCCGGTCGAAGTCCGCTCAGGATCGCTTGGATGAAGGCGAGGTCGGAATGTTTGAAGAAGTAATACCCCAGGATCAAGATGAGGATGAACGAGGGAAGGACGGAACCCAGGGTCGCGACGACGCCTCCCATGAAACCCGCCATCTTAACACCGACGAAGGTCGCGGAATTCAAAATGATCGGACCGGGGGTCATCTGGGAGATCGAGGTGACGTCCGCCAATTCGACGATCGTGATCCACTGCCTCTCTTCGACGACATAACGGGTAATCAAGGGCATGACCGCATATCCTCCACCGAAGGCGGTCGAACCGATCGTCAGGAACGTGACGAACAAATCCCAAAGCATCGCCATGTTAGAGACCTCCCTTAAGAACCAGGGTCTTGAAGATCCTGAAGTAGAAGAAACCGATCGCTCCGGCCGATAGAATCAGGGCGACGGTCGGGACATCCGAAAAGTAACCGATCAGAAAAATGGAACTCATCATCAAGATCGAAAATATCTTATTGCTTTTGAGCGCCCCTTTGGCCATATTGAACGTCGCATACAGCATGATGGCGCTGACGGCGCCGCGCATTCCGTTGAGGACGGCTTGGATGATCTGGTTGGATTGGAATTCGGCGTAGAAATAGAAGACCGCCGTGATGATGAACAAGGGTGGAAGGATGGCCCCGATGAACGAAACGAGGGCACCGGTTTTACCGCGTAGACGATAGCCGACCAAGACCGATGCGTTGACCGCCATGGCGCCCGGGACGGAAGGACAGAGCGCTATCAGGTTCAACATCTCTTCTTCGCTTAAGTAGCCCCACTTTTCCACATAGGTTTTGGAGATAACGGGGATGATCGAATAGCCACCGCCGAAAGTCACCATGTTGATTTTGAAGAAAGAGGAAGCCAGGCGGAATAAACTTGGTTTTTCCATAGAATCACCTCAAAGTCATTGTATATGAATTTCATATGATTGTATAATAAGAATATAATAAAATATATATATAAAAATCTTATGGAAAGGAGGAAAGATGAGAAAACTACGGATTTTCAAGGAAGTCGCGGATACGGGGAGCGTGTCCCAAGCCGCCAAGAGACTCAACATGGCACAGCCGGCGGTCAGCCTGGCGATCAAAGAGTTGGAAGAAGAATACGCTTGCGCATTGTTCGAGCGGTTAGCGCGTCGTTTCTATATTACACAGAGCGGAAGGGTGCTGTTGGGTCATGTGAATGAATTGATCCGCGAGTACGGTGCCATGGAACAGGAAATGAAGCAACCAGTACGTAATCAGGAAATCAGGGTCGGCGTCGGTGTCGCGAGTTCCCATGGACGTTTCATCGATGCGATGAAGTGGATTCAGGAAACCCAGCCTCAGTGGTACATCCGGGTCAATGTCCATATCTCGCCCGTGATCCAGAAGATGGTGTTGGAAAACGAAGCCGACGTGGGGATCATCGAAGGTCAATCCTCTTATCCGCAATTATCGACACACACCTTGTTTACGGAAGACGTGGTGCTTCTTGGAAAGATGGAGACGGACTTCGATCAGGTTCATGTCACGGACTTGATTCGACTTCCAATGATCCTCAGAGAAGCCGAAAGCAGTAACCGGGCTTACATCGACGAGATGATGGCACAGAAGGGCATCCATTTGAATGTGATCTGGAGTAGCTCGTCGATCGAAATCATCAAGCGGGCGGTATCGGAAGGATTGGGATACACGTTGTTGCCGCGGGGTGTCGCCAAGGAAAACATACAAGGCGGACAACTCAAGGTGATCAAACTGAACGGCATCGAATTGAAGCGGACGGTCAGCTGGATCATGCATCGCGACAAGGCGATGACCGTGCCGATTGAAACGCTGCTGAAACGAATCGAGGAAAACGAAAATGAGGACCATTAACTACATCCTGACATTCTGTATCGTCTTGTTTCTTAGCGCATGCAATCTGACCCGAACCGATGTCGAGAGAGCGACCTTCATCCGTGTGGTCGATGGCGATACGATCGTGGTCGATCGGGGGATGGGGAATGAAACCGTGCGGTTGATCGGAATCAACGCACCGGAATCCGTCCACAACAATCCCGACTACAATACCGAAGACGGAAGGAAGTCCTCGGCTTACCTCACGCAAAGGATGGCGGAGATCGACATCGTCTATCTTGAAAAGGATGTCAACGATATGGACAAGTATGGAAGATTGTTGAGATATGTGTGGATCATTGAACCAAAAGAGTTCGATGAAAAAGAAATCCGGGAAGGGATGCTGAACGCGATCATCCTCCTTGAAGGCTATGCGCAAGGGATGACCTATCAACCCGATGTCAATTATCAAGATTACTTTACGGAATTCACGCAAGAAGCCAGGGAAAACAACAAGGGTCTATGGGAATAGATCCTTTTTTATACCGAATTTATAGTACGCTTTCCGTCTTAACATCTTTTTTATACCTAAAAAGATACAATATACCCTGTTAGAGGACCACTGTCCTTTTAAGGGAGATGCCATGTATATCGTAATCGTAGGATGCGGGAAGATCGGATCCATCGTCGCCAAAGAACTTGCGAATCAAAATCATAACATTTCCGTCGTTGAACGCGACGGCGAAAAATTGTATGCCTTGGGTCAAGGCTTTAACGGCTTCATTACCAAAGGCATCGAATTCGACCACGACAATCTGATCGGGGCTGGGATCGAAAAAGCCGACGCGGTGTTGGCGCTGACCGACGACGACAACATCAACATCACCGTTTCCTTGGTGGCGACCAAGATTTTCAACGTGAAACGGGTCATCGCCCAGGTGGTCGATCCGGGGCGCCGCCATGTCTACGACGCCCTCAACATCGAAGTGATCAGTCCCATCCGCATGGGTGTCAATTCATTGCTGGGGAGGATGGCGTTGGCGACCACCGAGAAACTCTCCCAATTGGGGCAGGGGTTTGAAGTCGTTCGCGTCGTCAATCATCGCGAACCGAACTTTTCGGTGGAGGAATTGGAAGTGAAGACGGAGTCGATCGTTTCGGCGATCGAGAGGGAAGGCACGGTCATTCTGCCCGTGCTCAAGCATAGCAAAATCAAGGAAGGCGACGGCCTCGTCGTCACCTTGCATGTCAAGAATCGTCAAAAACTACATGATTACGTGAAGGAGTAAGGTATGAAAGCAATCATCGTCGGTGGAGGGAAGGTCGGCTATTATCTGGTAAAGACCCTCAATGAAAAAGGGATGGAAATCACCCTGATCGAGAAAGATCCGCTGACCGCCCAGAGGATTTCGGAAGAGTTGAATATCGAAGTACAATGCGGCGATGGCTCGGACATCGACGTTTTAAACGATGCCGGGATTCAGAAAGTGGAATTGGTCGCTGCGGTGACGGGAAGCGATGAAGAGAACCTGGTGGTTTGTCAGATCGCCAAAGCCAGTTTCAACGTGGCGAAGACGATCGCACGCATCAACAATCCTAAAAACATCGAAATGTTTAAGGCCTTGGGTGTCGATAAAACGGTATGCAGTACGGAAGTCATCGCCGACCTGATCGAATATGAAGTGGACAACGACTCGGTACGCATCGTGCAGACCTTTGAGATGGGATCGATGGTGTTGGCTGAAGTCCATATCCAGCCGACATCGAAATGGATCGACTTGCCCATCAAGGCCATCAACCTACCGTTGGATTGCGTCGTCGTATCGATTGTCCGCAACGGGAAAGTCATCTACCCCCGCGGGGATTCCATGTTGCTTCTGAACGATGAAGTGTTGGTCGTAACCGACAAAGAAAGCATGCAGACGCTACGTAAAAGCGTATGCAAGGGATAAGCCATGAAACGCTTTAATTTCAACCGGGCGACATTCAAATCGGATGCGGTCGGTTATGCCAGCGAGATTGGATGGATGGTCCTCTATACGATCGCTTTGTTTCTCTTGTCGTGGATCATCTCGGTGATTCCATGGTAAAGGAAATCAAACATCCCACGCTTGGGATCATTTCGTACTACACCGGTTACATCATCGTCGGCATGAGTCTGTTCATGATTTTGCCGGCAAGTGCCTCCGCCTTGTTTCGTGAGTGGAACGTCGTGTTGGATTTTCTGATCTCACTCTTCATTTCATTGAGTTTAGGGATGGTGTTGGTATTGTTTGGCCGTAACACTCGTCTCCACAACGGAAGGTTGATGTGGAAACACGGATTCGTCGTGGCTTCATTGTCTTGGTTCGTCTTGATGTTTCTCTGTGCGATCCCCTATCTGCTCAGCGGTCACATGAATTCATTGCTCGACGCGACCTTCGATGTCATGAGCGGATTCACCACCACAGGCGTCTTTCTGCTGCAGGACTTGGATCACATTTCGATCGGTCTGAATCTCTGGCGCCATATGCTGACGTTCATCGGGGGTCAAGGCATGGTGGTTCTGGCACTCTCTTTCCTGGTCCGTGAAATGGCCGGCGCGTACAAGTTCTATGTCGGTGAAGGCAAGGATGTCGCCTTGGTCCCCAATGTCCGGGGCACGACGCAAATCATTTGGATCATCAGCATGGTTTATCTTTTCATCGGTACTTCCACCTTATTCATCACTGGACTTCTGATCGGGTTGAATCCGACCAACGCCTTCCTCCACGGGTTGTTTATGTTCATGGCGGGATGGAGTACGGGTGGATTCGCCCCGAATCAGCAAAACATCATGTTCTATCATAGTTTCTCGTTTGAAGTGGTTTCCATCCTCTTCTTCATTCTGGGTTCGATGAACTTCGGTCTGCATTATGCCATCATCAAAGGCAAGAAGATGGAGTTCTTGAAGAACATCGAAATCCAGAGTTTCCTGATCACCTCGTTGACGGGATCTGCCATCGCGGCGGTCGCCTTGGCGAAATCCGGATTGTATTCGGATTCGGTCGCACTGTTCCGCCGTGTCGTCTTCAACATCGTCTCCGCCAACACCACGACCGGTTTCGGTACCGTGTTCGCCCGTCAGTTCATCCTGGAATGGGGACCCTTGGGCATGCTTGCGATCACTCTCGTCATGTTGGTGGGGGGGAGTGCCTGTTCGACCGCCGGCGGATTCAAAGGCTTACGTGTCGGCATCGTCGTCAAAGCGTTCTTCGCGGACATGCGCAAGCTTCTGACTTCGGAACGCCGCGTCAAAATCGAAAAGTATCATCACATCAAGGACATGGTGTTGGACGACGCGGTCGTCCGTACTTCAAGTACCATCATCTTCCTTTATCTCCTTATGTTCACCGGGGCGACGATGTTGGGGGCGTACTTCGGCTATCCCGTCGTCGATTCGATGTTCGAAGCGGCATCCATCAGCGGTAACGTCGGTCTTTCGATCGGCATCACCGCGACGACCATGCCTTCGGCGATGAAAATCTATTATATTTTTGCGATGTATCTCGGCCGATTGGAATTCCTGTCGGTGTTCGCACTGATCGGTGTCATGGCGCAAGGAGTGAAAACATGGTTAAAAAGAGCGTAATCCTCGTTTTCTTGTTTTTCTTGTTCGCCTTACCCGTCCATGCTTCGAAATGGACGATCAACGAGTTGGTCGAAAACGCAAGTCTGTTGGACGGGGTGGTCGTGACCATCGAAGCCGAGGCGATCGGCGAAGTCCTGGAGCGTGGAGAATTCGCATGGGTCAACATCAACGACGGGACCAATGCGATCGGGGTGTATGTCCCGCTTGACGAAGCGAAGAAGATAAAGTACTTCGGAGACTACCATCATACCGGGGATACCCTACGATTCTCTGCGATTTTCTATAATTCCTGCGATGAACACGGCGGGGAAATGGATCTGCATGCTTCTTCGATCACGGTCATCAAGGCAGGTTCGCCGACGGAACATCCGATCGATTCGCTGAAAGTGATCGTCTTTGGATTCCTGGCTTTTCTCACTCTGGGGATTGGTGTATACTTTTACCATACCGTAAAACCCAAGAGGGTACACGGCCATCAGAGCGAGGAAGAAACGGAATGATGATTGAAAAAATGATGGATTCGGATTGGAAGGATGTCGCACGCATCTATACGCAAGCCATCGATCACGGAGGTGCTAGCGTTTTACTTGAATGTCCGGAATTTTCATCGTGGAGCGCCAAGCAACACCCCGACCTTCGTTTCGTGATGCGTGATGAAGACGAAATCGTCGGATGGTGCACCTTGTCCCCTTTCTCCGATCGTTATGCCTACCGCGGCGTCGCCGAAGTCAGCATCTATGTCGATTCGAACCATCAGGGCAAAGGGATCGGGAAAGCATTGTTGTCGTATGCGATCGAAGCGGGCGAAAAGGCAGGGTTCTGGACTTTATATTCGAAAACCTTCGCAAGCAATCTCGCAAGCATCAAACTTCAGGAAGCCTGCGGGTTCCGCTTGGTCGGGATCCATGAGAAACTCGGCCATGACAGGTTCGGTGTTTTCCAAGACATCGCGATCCTGGAGCGAAGAAGCCACGCACTTTTCTACTAACGGACGATGTCCGTTTTTTTGTGTCACACAAAAAAACCGCTTGCGCGGTTACTTTGAATTCTCCATCCGTTGCTTAAGACTCAAGACGTCGAGTCCGTAATCGATGCTATTTTTCTTGCGTCCGAACTCACCTAAGCGATAAAGGTTCGCCAACGCCGGACGATAGGTACCGTCAAGGTTCGCCGCGGCACGATAATGACGCATCGCCACCGCTTCGTCGTTCTTCAATTCAAACATGATCCCTAAGAGGTTATGGATCTGCGGGGCGTTCACATCGATGGCGAAAGCGAGTTGGATTTGTTCCTTCGCTCCTTGAAAATCCGCCGACTGGATGTATTCAACCGCTCTACCCAAGATCTCCTGTAAACTTCCGTATTTTTCTGTCATCGAATCACCTTCCGCAACTATTATAGAAAATGGGATATAAAAACAGTGTAAAGAAGCGAAAAGCGATATAAAGAAGTTGTTAAGATGGATCTTCGCAGAAGCGATAGCCGATTCCGATCTCCGTGACGATGTAACTGGGGCGTGCCGGATCGGCTTCGATCTTCCGTCGCAGGTTCGCCATGGTGACACGCAGGGTCTGTGTATCGGACTCCAATGCGACCGATCCCCACACTTCCTTGACGATGAAACGATAGGTCAAGACTTTGCCCTGATGCTTGATCAGAAGGCTCAATACTTGATACTCGATGGGGGTTAAGTGGACTTCCTGTTGGTTGACAAGTACTTTACGGCGCTCGAAGTCGACGCAGAGCCCTTCGTAGCAGAACGATTCTTCAGGGATGACCGCTTTATCGGCGGTGGCTTTTCTATGCCTTAGGGCGACGCGGATGCGCGCCAACAGTTCCTGCGCATTGAACGGTTTGGTGAGATAATCGTCGGCGCCTTCATCCAAGGCGCTGACCTTGTCGTTTTCCTTGCCTCGCGCACTCACCACGATGATGGATGAATTCACGTGGGGACGGATTTCCCGGATCACCGTCAGTCCGTCGTTGTCGGGCAAACCTAGATCAAGCAAGATCACATCGGGTTGGTTGGACAGGGCGAGGGTGATCCCCCCGTTACCGTCCTCCGCCTCGATCACATGGTAGTTCTGCGCCGTCAACAAGACACGCATGAAACTGCGGATCGAGCGATCGTCTTCCACGATCAGTATTTTCTCATTCATCGCTTAACCCTCCCTCCAATGGCAACACGACGCGAAACAGGGAACCCTGAGGGTGATTGTCGTGTGCGCTGATCGACCCGTTGTGGGCTTCGACAATCGCTTTGCAGATCGACAAGCCCAAGCCCAGTCCTTTGCGTTTGGTCAGATAACCCACATCCCCGCTATAGAAACGTTCGAAGATTTTCTCGTGTTGTTCCTTGGGGATCCCGAGTCCATGATCACTGACTTCGAATACGGCGGTCTTGCCTTTCCGGTAGGCTCGTAAGGTGATTTCGCTATCCAACGGTGAATATTTCACCGCGTTGTTCAGCAGGTTCAACAATACTTTCTCCATAAGGGCACCGTCCATGGGGACCATGAGAAGTTCGTCGGGGACATCCAGCACGAACTTCTGTTTCGCCGTGCTCACCACGTGCGAAACCAAATCCCCGAATAGATCTTCCACCGATTCCATCTGTTTATTCAGTTTCAGTTTCCCGTCTTCTACCCGGGTGAAACTCAGGATGTTTTCGACCGATTCGATCAACCATTCCGCATCGTCGCGGATATTGGTGAGGAGTTCCTTCTTGATGGGCTCGTTGAGCTGGTCGTAATTCTCGATGATCGTATCGGTGGAACCGATGATGGTCGCCAACGGGGTACGTAGGTCATGGGAAATCGCCCCCAAGAGACTATTCCTCAGTTTCTGTTCCCGTATCTCGATCTGGGCTTGCGTCTGTGTTCTCAGCAGCGCCTCTTTCTCCAAAGCGGCGGAAATCTGGTTCGCCACGTTCAAGGTGAACTGCGCGGTTTCTTCCGTCAAAGGATGATGGGTTTTCAAGGAGAAACTGCCGGACATTTCGCTCTCCGTCGTTAAGGGGTGGGTGATGATCGTCGGTTCGAAATCGTCGGTCTCAAACGGGACGACACTCTTAAACAACAACGGTCCGCCTTGGGTTAAAACGACGATTTTCACTTCGCCTTTGAAGTAGGATGCGGAAAGGTCGGCGACCTTTCCCAGGGTATCCTGTATGGATACGGAATGAATGAATAAGCGGTTGATTTCATCCAACAAACGAAGTCGTTCCTGACGAAGGTTCGAGAGTTCGGTTTGGTGCGTCAGCCGGGTGGTTAAGGAAGAGATCAGGACGGACGCCACGAACATGACGATGAAAGTGACCAAGTAATCCGGATGGTTGATATAGAAGGTGAAAATCGGTTGGGTGAAGAAGAAGTTGAAAGAAAGGACGCTTAGAAACGAAGCGAGGATGCCGAAGAATTTGCCCCGCGTCAATGCGGCGACGCCCATGACACCCAAAAGATAGGTGATCGTCAGTGTCGCGTCCTGAAAATCCAGCGACTTAAAGAAGAGGGAAACCAGGGTCGTGAACGCGACCATCATAAGAGAAATCGCGAAGTCTCGTCCAGCCCTCTTTCGATCGGTGAATCGGAAATCCATCGTCATACCTTCTTTCATTTACAATTGCCATTATATCACTTTTTCGCGGGCTTGAACTTAGCGCATCCCACCCTTGCATGTTCACTGCAACAGGCGTATAACGAAAGGAGAGGATTACTTCACGACGATGCCTAAAAGACTCGCCAGTGCGATCGCCTGGTCGCTGCTGACGATCAATCCCTTCAGGCACTTGGGACTCATGCGGATCTGGTCGATCTTGCAATCGCTGATGTCCAAACCGGATAGAGGGGTGTCGCTGAAATCGGTGGAGCTCAAGTCGATTTGTTGAAGTTGGATCCGCTGTAAACTTGAATTGAAGAACGAACCCTGCGAGAAATCGCATTTCTTCAGGAGCATGTCCTGGAAATCCACGTCGGCGAATTCACCGTAATTGAGGATGGATTCTTCGATCGTGACATATTGCCCCTTGGACTTTGAGAAACGGACACCCAGTCCTTTGCATCCCGTCATCTTGATACGATGGAACCGGCTGCCTTCAAGATCGATGTTTGAAAGGTCGCAATGTTCCAGCAAGCAATCGATGAACTGGGATTTCTTGAAATCCCCGCTGAACGTGCAGCGTTCAAACACGCAACCATTGAATTCGACCGGGAAATCGACCGTAATCGTCCGATTCTCGAAACGTAGGTCCATATACTTGGCAAGGTTGAGCCGGTCTTCGAAGGTTTCAAGTTCGGTTGAGAGGTAGAGTTCATACGGGTTTTTCTTCTTCATGTGAAATAAGTCTCCGTTCTGTCATTGTATAGTATAAATTGTAACCGCTTTAACAAAGTCTTTTACATTTTGTTTCTTGATTTCAATTCGGTTTGGACTATAATTAATGTGAAATCAATAACAAGGGAGGCAACTATGAGAGGGATCGCTACACCAATCACGTATCTGCGCAGGGAAGTGTTTAAGACGGTGGCGAAAGCCGCTTATGACGGTTGGACGATCGAACAGATCGAACAAATTCCCTATCAGATCATCCAAGGGGACATTCCGCAATACCGCGAATCGGTCGAACGTGAACGGGCGATCGTCCGCTCGCGCGTCCGCCTCGCCATGAACATGGATCTTTCCGACCTGAGCGAAGACGGCTATACGAAGGATTTCGACTTGGATTCATTGGGGACCCAACAGGTTTCCCGCGACCTCCTGAAAGTCATCCCGCATGCCTGCGAAGCCTGCGAAGAGAAGAGTTACTTCGTCACCAATACCTGCCACGGTTGTCTGGCCCATCCGTGCATCTCGGTCTGTCCGGTCGGCGCCACAAGCATGCAGAACGGACATTCCTTCATCGACCAGGAGAAATGCATCAAGTGCGGCAAGTGCTTCGATGTCTGTCCCTATAATTCCATCGCCAAGAACGAGCGTCCGTGCAACGCGGCCTGCGGCGTCAACGCGATCACCAAGGATGAAGTCGACCGCGCTGTCATCATACCCGAGAAATGCGTCGCCTGCGGGATGTGCATGGTGTCTTGCCCGTTTGGGGCGATCATGGACAAGAGCGAAATCTACCAGGTCATCCATGCCTTCAAGAACCACGAAGAAGTTTCGGCGATCATCGCGCCGGCTTTCGTCGGGCAGTTCGGCGACAAAGTCTCGGCCGACCAAGTGATCGAAGGCTTGCTTCAACTCGGGTTCACCGACATCAAGGAAGTCGCCTACGGGGCGGACATCACCGCCGTCGAAGAAGCCGAACATTACCTGAAGCATGTCCCCAACAATCAGCCTTTCCTGGCGACCTCCTGTTGTCCGGCTTGGACGACGATGGCCATGAACGAATTGAAGGACATGAACTACTGCGTCTCTCCCTCGTCGTCGCCGATGATCGAGACCGCGCGCGCCATCAAACGCAAGCATCCAAACACCAAGATCGTCTTCGTGGGTCCCTGTTCCGCCAAGAAACTGGAAGCGACCTACGGCGATGTGCATCAATATGTCGACTATGTCTTGACCTTCGAAGAGGTGAGCGCGATGTTCTATGCGAAGAACCTGGAACTGCAAACCTTGACGCCCAGTCGTAAACTCGACGACGCGTCGATGGACGGACGCGGGTTCGCGGTGAGCGGAGGGGTCCTCAAAGCCGTCGAGAACGTCATCCGACGCATGGATCCCGATGCCATGGTCACCATCGAGCGGGCGGAGAACCTCACCAACTGCCGCAAGATGATCCTCTTGGCGAAAGCCGGCAAGAAGAACGGTTATCTCTTGGAAGGGATGGCTTGTCCGGGCGGATGTGTCGGCGGTGCCGGGACGATCGTCAATCAAAACAAAGCCAACGGACATGTCCAGGCCTTCGCCAGACAGTCCACCAAGAATACCGCGTTGAAGACCTTCGATGAATTCAAAAAAGAGTCCCTCTAAATTATAACGGAAAGAGAACGCCGGTCGTTCTCTTTTTTCATGCATGTTTCTAGTGAATGAAGCAGGAAGAAACATGGTAGAATAACAGAAGTGGAGGAGAATTGAATGAAACTCTTTTATTCCGATGCCCGGCCTTATCCGGCCGGCTTTGAAGATGAACTGAAAATGCTAGGCTTCGACGTCGTATCCCCAACCCAAAACCCCCTGGATCATCCGGAGTCCATCGATCTGATGATCGGTTCCAACTATTTCGTCACCCACGACCCCGCCCCCTTCGTCAACCTCACGTTCCTGCAACTCAATAGCGCAGGCTATGATAAAATCCCCGTTTCCAAACTCAAGGACATGGGCGTGGTCGTCTGTAACGCGCGCGGCGTCTATGGCCAACCGATCGCGGAATGGGTCGTCATGCATTGGCTCATCTCGCTGAAGCAGGCGATCGAGGTCTATCGTATGCAAACGGCCAAATCATGGAAGAACCGTTCGGTTAAAGAAGCGCAGGACCAGGAAATCCTGATCCTGGGGACCGGCGACATCGCCAATGAAATCGCGAAGCGGATGTGTCCGTTCAACGTGAAAATCACCGGTGTCAACCGGGATGGACGCAGCGTGCCGAACTTCGACACCACGTTCGCCCTCAAAGAACTCAAGGATCGGATTTCGGACTATGATTGCGTCATCCTGACGCTTCCCTTGAACCAAGACAGTAGAAACCTGTTTTGTTCTTCGATGATCGATGCGATGAAACCGGGTGCGACCCTCATCAATATCGGCCGCGGCGGGATACTCGATGAAGTCGCGCTTGCCCGTGCGCTCAATGAGGGACGAATCGGCTACAGCGCCCTCGATGTGTTTGAGGTCGAACCCCTGCCGCCGGAAAGCCCTTTGTGGGACGCGAAGAACAGCGTCGTCTCCCCGCACATCTCCTATAGCGGACAATACAGTAAAGAACGGCTTGCGAAGCTGACGCTTCGCAATCTGGATAAATTCATCCATCAGAAAGAAACGGAGAACCGTTTATGATCAAGAGTGAAGAACAGAAGACAGAATTCAAACGCATGTTGGACTATTACGACACGCCGTTCACTTCCAACGACCAAGGGACCCTGATCACGATTCTTAAGGAAACGCAGAAAATCTTCGGATGCGTCCCCAACGAGGAGATTCTGGAAATCGCCCGGGTCATGAAATCCAGCGAAGGGATCTTGAAATCGATGATCCGCCGTTTTCCCAGTTTGTTGGGGGAAAGCGCGACGCATACGATCCTGATGTGCAACGGGGAGCGCTGCGAAAATCGCAAGAGTTTCCAACTCATCAAGGACATCGAAAAGTATCTCGATTGTCCGGTGGGGCAGACCACCAAAGACAAGAAGTTCGAATTGAAGACCCAACATTGCCTGCGTCGATGCATGGAAGGTCCCAACCTCAACATCGACAGCGACCAGTACGGCGCGATGACCTTGGAGAAGTTCAAAGAAATCGTTCGGAAATACAAGTGAGAAAAAAATCTCACTTTTTTTATTTTAAGTGTTGACAGAACGGAAAACTGGTGTATTATTGTATTAGGTACTTAATACAGTAGTACAGAACGGAGGAGACATGGATCAATTCCAATCCACCCAACCGATTTATCTTCAGATCATGGCACTGATCAAGCGTCAGATCGCCACGGCCCAACTTCGTCCGGGAGGACAACTAGGGAGCGTGCGCGAGTTGGCGATGAACTATCAAGTCAATCCGAACACCGTGCAGCGGGCACTGAGCGAACTTGAACGCGAAGGATTGCTCAAGAGCGACCGGACGGTCGGACGATACGTGACCGACGATATGTCGATGATCGAAGCATTGCATCGAAGTCTGTTTATCGAGGCGACATCCCGCTATGTGGATGAAGTCAATGAATTGAAGGTGAGCGCCGAGGACGCGATCACCGCTGTGAGAATCCAGTTGAAAGGGGAAAACACATGATTGAAATCACCAACGTCACCAAGAAATATGCCAATGAGACCGCCTTGGACGACGTCAACCTGACCTTGTCCGCCGGCAAGATCATCGGGCTCTTGGGACCCAACGGTTCCGGGAAGACGACGCTGATCAAGATTCTGAATGGATTACTGAGGGATTATACGGGAGAGGTGTTGATCGACGGACACAAGGTCGATGAACACACCAAAGGATTGGTTTCCTATCTGCCGGATCGGACCTATCTGCCCAATTGGACGGATGCGGAAGGGGCGATCAAGATGTTCAAGGACATGTACGCGGACTTCGATGAAACGAAGATGCGCAGTCTGCTTGAGAAGTTGAACCTGAATCCGAAACAGAAGTTGAAGACGATGTCGAAGGGGATGAAGGAGAAATTCCAGTTGGCGCTTGTCATGAGCCGCAACGCGAAGATCTACATCCTGGACGAACCCATCGGGGGCGTCGATCCCGCGGCGCGCGAGTTGATCTTGAATACGATCCTGCAGAACTATGCCAGCGATTCCTTGGTGTTGATTTCAACCCACCTGATCGCCGACATCGAGCAGATCTTCGACTCGGTCATCTTTCTTAAAGAGGGAAAAGTCGTCTTGCATGACGACGTGGACAGTGTCCGGACGAAACAAGGCATGTCCATCGAAGAATATTTCAAGGAGGTCTTCAGATGCTAATCAAATTGATCAAACATGATTTACTCGCCACCTATCGCGAGTTCACCGGATTATACGTCGCCCTGATTTCGATGGCGATCGTCGGACCATTCGTCGTCAGCACGAGAAACGAATGGCTAATCGCGATTCTGTTCTTCGGCCTCTTCGGATTCACCATCGCCACCCTGGTCGTCACCTTCATGACCATCATCAAATTATATAGCCGTCGCCTCTTCAGCGATGAAGGGTATCTCACCTTGACCTTGCCGGTCAAGACACGCGACACCATCGCTTCCAAAGTCGCCACCGGCGTGTTCTGGTCCTTCGCGACCATCGCGGTCTTCTTCCTCTCCTTCACGCTCTTCACTACGATCTTCTACTTCATCCTGACCGGGACGCAGTGGTACTACCTCAGCGTCGACATCGCCACCATCCTGGGTCAGATCAGCGATACAGGCATCTTCAAGGTCCTCTTCAATGCTTCGCTGCTGGGCTTCCCGCTCAGCCTGATGGATACCGTCTACTCGATGACGCTGCTCTTGTTTATCATCACCTTGGTCAACACCAGCCTGATCCGCAAGAACCGCGTCGCCGCGGGGGTCGCGCTCTACCTTCTGGCAAGCATGATCCTTGGGTCCATCTTGAGTAACCTGCATGGCGAATCGATCCTGTTCACGGAATTGATCCTGAAACTGAATGATAGCAGCGGCTTTACGGATTTCACCAACGCCTTGCGTGCATTCAACTTCACCTTCAACGGGATGGATTACGCGATCACCTTGGTCGGGAAACTGATCTACATCGCCGGACTGGGGTTCGGGACGCATTGGTTGCTTGAGAATAAGTTGGAAATCGAATAAAAAACAGGAGCTGCTCGCGCGGCTCCTTATTCGTATTCGTCGTATTTGAGGTTTTTGCCCCGGACTTTCTCGGCCGGGTACTTCACGGCGTTCTTCACCATTTTACGTCGCAGTTCATCGCTGAGGTCGAACCCGTACAAGTCGCTGAAGCGGATGAGATGGAAAAACACGTCGGCGAGTTCGTCGCCGACCGCTTCGCGCTTTTCTTCCAACGCACTCAGCGATTCTTCCAGGTTCTTGTATCGAAATAGCTCCAAAAGTTCGGCCGCTTCCCCGACCAAGCCGATGGCCAGATCCTTGGGGGTATGGAATTGCGTCCAGTCGCGTTCTTCGCAGAACGTCCGGATTTCGCTTGTCAGTTCTTCAAGTTTCGTCATATTGATCACCGTTTTCATCATACGTTATCCGACCGCATCTGTCCATGCGCTTCGATTTCGTTTTACTGTCAAATCACGGCGCAGTACGATAAAATAGAAGAAAGAGGTGGTTGCATGCAAAAAATCCTCATGGTCTATTACAGCGGCGGAGGGAACACAAAGGCGATGGCGCGGGCGATCAAAGACGGGATCGCGAAGAATAAAAACATGGATGTGGAATGCGTCCAGGTCGGGATGATCCATCCCGATCGGGTCGCTGACTATGACAAGATCCTTTTGGGCTGTCCGGCTTCCGGGATGGAAGAGTTGGAACAAGCCCATTTCGAGCCGTTCTACGAAGCCTGCAAAAAACATCTCAGGGATAAACCCGTCGCATTGTTCGGGTCCTATGGGTTGGGCGTGGGGCATTGGATGAAGAAATGGGAAAGACGATGCATCTTGGACGGGGCGATCCTTTTTGACGAAGGGTTCATTTGTCTCGGCACACCGGAAGGGGAGATGATCGACGGTCTGATGGATTTCGGACGTCGTTTCTCGGAATTCAACGTATGATCGTACGTTTCATCCAACACAGCGGGGTGTTGATCGAATTCGAAGACAAAACCCTGCTTTTCGACTATTGGAAAGGGAAGCTGACCATCCCCTTGGAGAAGCCCCTCTACATTTTCATCTCCCATCGCCATAGCGACCACTATACAAAAGAAGTGCTGGATTTCGACGGCATCGTCATCGCGGACCAAGGCGTGAATCTTCCGCTTGATCCGATGCATCATCCGGTGGTTCCGGGTGACACGATCCAAATCGACGACGTCTTGATTTCGGTGTTCGGATCGACCGATGAAGGGGTAAGTTTCCTGGTCGAAACCAATCAAAGAAAGATCTTCCATGCGGGAGACCTGAATTTGTGGCATTGGAAGGATGAATCGACGATGGATGAGATCGAGGAAGCCAGGATTCGGTTCGAAAATGAACTTCGTTTGATCCCCGATTCACCGTTGGATTTGGCGATGTTTCCGGTGGATCCGCGCCTGGGGGGCGACTTCGACGAAGGCGCCCGCATCTTCACCTTGAAAACGAAACCTGCGTATTTCCTGCCGTTGCATTTCAGCGGGAACGCTCAGAAAGTCCAGACGTTCGCGGACTGGATCGCATCGACAGCGACCATCCTCTTACGCAGCGACCAAGGGGTCACGACCTTCGAAATAAAATAAAGACCGTCAATCCAAGACGGTCGGTTCATTCGGGTTCAGTAATCCGTAGATGGCATGGTCTTCCCATTGCCCGAAAACATTGATGCTTTTACGCAGAACGCCTTCCATGACGAAGCCGTTCTTTTTTAACAGCGCGACCGTGGCGAAGTTGGTCGGCATGACCTCGGCGCTCACCTTATGCAACTTCAAATCCTCGAAGGCATGCTTCAGTAATCGTTTGAGGATCTTATCCCCGTAACCCACGTGTTGATGGCGATAATCGACTAAGATCGAAATGTGTGCGTTATGGTAGTTCTCACGCAACACCCTATACAGTGAAGCACGGGCGATCATCTTGCGCCCTTTCCCGACCACGGCGAAATTATACGCATCCCCGCGTTCAAAGTTCAACAGACTCTCCAACACATGGCGCTGATGCGCCTCCAGCGTATAGAAATCCTTTTGTTTGGTCGGGAAATTCCGCTCGATATGAAAACGGTTCGCGCGGTTGAATTCCAACAACGTCGGCACTTTGATGGTATACATCGGCACAAGCATCACGTCATCGATTTGAAGTTCCATGGTTTCCCCCCATTAGTACTTAGGTAAACTTATTATAATAACTTTTCGTTAAAATTGCGACAACTATTGTGAAAAATCAACGAGTCTATGCAAGGTTGTACGAAATTTCGGTCAAGTGCGGATGCAAAAAAAGAGGAAAGTAGAGTACAATAAGAGTGCGGACAAGAGGAGAACCCTATATGACCCTAATTCCGAAGGAAATCAACCGAATTTACGTGACTGGACACAAGCATCCGGACTCCGATTCAGTGTGTTCGGCGATCGCCTACGCACGTTTGAAACAGATCCAGGGCGTCGATGCCGTCGCATGCCGCCTGGGGGAACTGAATCGCGAGACCAAGTATATTTTAGACAAATTCAAAGTCGAAGAACCGATGATCCTGGATGATGCCCGGATGACCTTACAGGAGATCGAGATCGACAGTCCGATCGCCGTATTACCTGAAACCACGATCTATGAAGCCTGGCAACTCATGAATTCGACCGGTCGCCAAGCCTTGGTCATCACGGATGAAGATTCGCGTTTACTGGGGATGTTGACTAATTCGAACTTGTCGGCGGTCGCCATGGGCGATACCGCGCGGTCGATCGAACTGCTGAAACAGACACCCGTCGAATACATCGCGAAGACCATCAAAGGGGAATTGGTGTATCGTCCCGAAAAGACGCGGCTCAACGGGAAAGTCTCGATCGTCGCCGTCGCGGAACATAAACTGGAACGCTATGAACTCAGCGACCGGACCGTCATCGTCGGCAATGATACCGAAGCGATGATCCAGGCGATCGAAAAGAACGCGGCCTGTCTTGTGGTGGTGTGGTGCGACGAGATCCCTCAGGAAGTCATCGAACATGCCCGCGTCAAGGGATGCGTCATCATCAAGTCCGGACACGGAACGTTGAACACCTCCCGTTATGTCTATTACTCGACCCCGGTCAAACTGATCATGAGTCACAATTTAATCACCTTCAATAAAGCGGAATACGTGGACGATGTCTCCAACAAGATCATCAAGACGCGCTTCCGCACCTATCCCGTCGTCGACGACAAGGACCGTGTCCTGGGACTGGTTTCCCGTTTCCACCTTCTCAACGCAAAGAGGAAACGGATCATCCTGGTCGACCACAACGAAGTGTCGCAGTCGGTCGAAGGGATCCTGGAGTCCGACTTGATCGAAATCATCGACCATCATCGGATCGGGGATATCCAGACCAACAAGCCGATCACCTTCCGGAACCAATTGGTGGGCAGCACCTGTACGATCATCGCCAGCCTTTATGAAGAAGCGCGCCTGATCCCGGAGAAAGACATCGCGGGGCTCTTGTGTTCGGCGATCGTCTCGGATACGCTCAACTTCAAGTCGCCGACCACTACGCCGACCGACTTCTATACCGCCCAGCATCTGGCCCAGATCGCCAACCTCAGCATCGCGGACCTGGCGAAGGAAATCTTCACCAACGGCGCGGCCTTGGGCGACAAGACGATGGATCAGATCATCGAACACGACATCAAGGAGTTCAATTTCAGTAACACGAAACTCTTGGTCGGACAGATGAGCCTCTACGACATCTCCCAGTTGGAACCGCTCAAGGAAGAACTGGTCAAAGCGATGGAAGACTATGCGTCGCGCAAGAAGATCGATTTGTTGCTGATGCTGTTCACGTCGCTCCAACAAAACGGATCCGCCATGCTGTATGCCGGTAAAGAAGGATGGATCGCGCAGGAAGCCTACCCCGGCATCGACAACATCAACCTGCATATCTTCGAAGACATCGTTTCCCGTAAGAAACAAGTCATACCGCGGGTTTCCGCCGTCATTCAGGAAAACAAACTGTAGGAGGAGAAGAGATGAAAAAACTCGGATTGGCCGTGATCGGCACCAGCTGGATCACCGCGGCGTTTCTCTCGGCGGCGCGCGAATGCGATGCCTATGAAATCTTGGCCGTGTATTCCCGTACCTTGGACAAGGGGCAAACCTTCGCCGATGCGAACAACATCCCGAAAGTCTATACGGACTTGGATGAGATGCTGAAGGAGGATGCGATCGACGTCGTCTACATCGCTTCCCCCAACGACATGCACTACCCCCAGGCCAAACAAGCTATGTTGGCGGGGAAAGACGTGATCGGGGAGAAGCCGTTGGTCTCGACCTTGCGTGAAATGGAAGATTTGGTCCGTACCAGCATCGTCACCGGCAAGTTCGTGGTTGAAGCGATCACACTGAGACATGTCCCCAATCTTGAAATCGTCAAAAAAGCACTCCCGCGCATCGGTGCGCTGAAAATCATTCGCGCCGACATGAGCCAGTTCTCCAGCCGCTATCCCGCCCTCAAAGAAGGCAAAGTCACCAACGTCTTCGATCCGCATCATTCCGGAGGGGCGCTCTACGACATCGGGATCTATCCGATTTCCTTGGTCGTCAGTCTTTTGGGCGAACCGCTCAATTTCACCTATACCGCCAACCTGCATGAAAACGGCGTCGACCTTTCGGGGATCTTCCTGTTGGAGTATCCCGATACCAAAGCCGTCTGCAGTTTCACGAAAGATTCCTACGGTCCCAATTTCGCCGTCTTCGAAGGCGATCAGGGCTATCTGCAGATCGACGGGGCGCCTAGCCGGATCGGCAACGTCACCCTGGTCACACCGCAAGGCAAGGAAGAACTGGGCGTATCCCAAGTCGAAAACAGCATGGTCTATGAAGCCGGAGTGTTCGCGAACCTCTTCCATACCCGCGACCAAGCAGTCTATGACACTTTGACCAAACATTCGCTGATTCTCGCCCGGATCATGGAAGACGGACGGAAGCATGCGGGGGTTCGATTCGTCGCAGACACGCGATGACGGAAACGTCATCGTTTTTTTACATACACTTAACACAATCGAAAGTCACGTATCTTTCATTTTAGACGACATATCACTATAATAAAGTTACAAGGAAGGTGTCCGTATGAAACTCGTCGTATCCAAAGATTCTTTTTTCACCAGCGCCATGGCCGCGCATATCATCGAAGGCCAATTGCATCAGAAACCCGCATCGTTCATCGCCTTACCTTCCGGACCGACCCCGGTCGCCATGTTTGAACAATTGGTCGACGCGTACACGAAAAAGGAAGTCGATTTCAGTAAGGCGCATTTCATGGGGGTCGACGAATACCTGGGGTATGGCCACGACCATCCCGATAGCGTCGCCCATAGCCTGTACCAACGCTTCTTCCTGCCTTGCGGCATCCGTCCCGATCAGATCCATCTGATCGACGGTTCGGCGGATCCCGAGAAGGAATGCGCCGCGTTTTCCCGTTTCCTCGACGAAGTCGGAGGCTTGGACCTCATCGTCACCGGCATCGGACTCAACGGCCATCTCGCCTACAACGAACCCGCGGAGTCTCTTTCCCCGCGCATCCACGTGAACGGATTGGGAGAAAACACCCGCTTAAGCCTGATGAAAGACTTCAGCGACCAAACGGAAATCCCTTCCCAGATCATCACCCTAGGGATCGCCGATTTCCTCAACGCCCGTAAACTGCTGGTCGTCGCGACCGGTCCCAATAAATCCTCCGTCGTCCGCCGCTTGGTCCAAACCCGCGAAGTCTCGACCTTTTTCCCCGCATCCTTCATGATCCTCCACAAAAACGCCATCCTGAGCGTCGATGAAGTCGCCGGGAAAGAACTCAACCCCGACTTCATTTCGCAAAGCATCGGCTGACATGGCCCAATTCATCGCGTTTCTAACCTTAAGCGAACGGATGCTTGCGAAAAAAGACTGGAACGATGCGGATGAAACCCTCGTGATGGAACACTTCGCCCGCCTCCAGCGTTTCGCGAAACAAGGGAAGGTGATCATGGCCGGCCGGACCCAGGACGACCCTCCGGTCGGATTGGTACTGTTCTATGCGGAGTCCCTCGAAGACGCTAACGATTTCATCGAAGACGATCCCGCCGTGATGGGGGATGTGATGAGAGCCGTGGTGAGACCCTATAAAGTCGCGGTATCCAACGCACTGTTAAGTTAAGATAGCTAACTAGATATGAAAGATTTCGATCTCCTAATTTAACTTCTTATCACTTGAGATAAACACCAATCTATCTATTTGAGTGTATTTACATAAAGTGGAATAGGTCGACTTTTGTAGAGTCACAATGTTAAAGTTGTATCTATACAAAAGGAGAGCGCAATGCCCAGCAATAACAGTAAGTACACGCCAGAGATTCGCGAACGTACCGTGAAGTATATTCTAGAGAATGGGAAGTCAGCGACAAGTGTCGCCGAGGAAATGGGAATCGACACGAATACGGTATGCCGGTGGGTTAGAGATCATCGTAGAACCAATCAACTGCCGACGTATCATGAAGAAAAAGGAATCAAACAAGTCACATCCAAAAGCGAAAAGGAGCTCAACCAGAAGGTGAGAGAGAAGGATAAACGCATTCGCGAGCTTGAAGAGGAGGTGGAAATCCTAAAAAAATCCCTGCGCATCTTTATGCGACCCCAGTGATGAAATATGAGTTCATCGAAACCTATCGAAACGATTTCTCAGTGGTAAGGATGTGCAGCGCATTTCGGGTTCGTGAAAGTGGCTATTACCGTTGGCGGAAAAAGAAGAAAACAGCGCGGCAGGAAGAAGACGAGAAGATGCTAGAACGGATTCGGAGGATTCATAAAGAAAGTTTAGAGATTTATGGTCCGAAAAGGGTGCAAGATACACTAAAAGTTGAAGGGGTTCCCTGTTCAATCAGTAGAATTCGACGCTTAATGCGTGAAAACGGACTTTACTCTATATCTAGGAAGCGGTTTAACCCCTATCCGAAGGAAGATATTGAGACAAGATACAGCGAGAACGATCTGGACCGCGATTTCGATGTGGAAGAACCCAATGCGGTTTGGTGTGGGGACATCACCTACATCAAGACCATCGAAGGATGGGTTTACCTGGCAATGGTGTTGGATCTCTTCAATCGTGAAGTGATTGGATATGCCATGAGCAAAAAGCCGAATTCGCAATTAACGATGCGGGCGATGGCGATCGCATTAACGAATCGCAAGCCGCAGGGAAGAGTATTGTTTCATAGTGATCGCGGATGTCAGTATAGTAGTAAAGCCTATTTGGGTTACCTTGAAGAACACAATCTTGCCAGTAGTATGAGCCGCGGAGGAAATCCGTATGATAATGCGTGTGCCGAGAGTTTCTTCGCCACCCTTAAAAAGGAATGGGTTCATCATCGGAAGTACCGCAACCTAGAACATCTGGATCAAAGTTTGTTTGAGTATATCGAGCTATTCTACAATCGAAAACGTATGCATAGTCGGCTTGATAACTTATCTCCAATCGAGTACTATAAAAGATATAAGGAGAGAAAAATCGAAGAAACAAGCATATTTGGTACTGAGATAGTGTAAGTTCAAGACTCTACAAGAAT
>Ga0154525_114_pt2 | contig 33159 bp, 33 predicted proteins | sample RifGroE2_FD_105668 | JGI IMG/M metagenome (GOLD analysis project Ga0154525, IMG submission 105668) | Firmicutes bacterium GWE2_51_13
AGAACAACCTCCAAGTCCCGATCTTCGATTCGATTTCTGACTTGCTTGAATACGGGCCAAATGAATGGAGTACGACCAAGGATTTCCTAGAGAAAATCACCTGGCAACTCTTTCTGAATTACAACGTGTTCATCCTTCCGGTCTACGACGAAATGATGACAGGAGATGGAAAATCACGGAAGTATCGAGCCCTTTATCCTCTGGAACCGACTGAAGTCTCCTTCATCGTCGATGGGAAGAACGAACTCTATGTTGATTTTCGCTTCAATTCCAATGAGAAACTGGTGGTTAAATATTCCGACCTCATTCATTGGCGATATCGGTATTCAGTCAATCCTTTCATGGGCGGTAATGCCAATGGCCAACCGGATACGCAAGCGTTGCTTCAAACAGTGGACATCAACCATAAGCTGCTGCAATCCATTGAGAAATCGGTGAATTCCTCGATGCAGATTTATGGTGTCATGAAGTACAACACGATCCTCGATGAAGACAATATGAAAGCCGAGATTTCCAGATTTGAAAAAATGTTGGCGGAAAATAAGAATGGGATCATTGGCGCGGACCTGAAATCCGAATACATCCAAATCAAGCCCGATCCGAAATTGGTTGATCCCCAAACGTTAGCCTTCATCGATTCGAAGATTCTACGTCACTATGGCGTTTCCATCCCGATTCTCTCCGGGGATTTCACCCCCGAACAGTATCAAAGTTTCTATGAGAAAACGCTCGAACCCCTGATCAATTCCTTGAATCAAGTTTTCACGAAAAGTCTGTTCACCCAACGAGAACTGCAGTTTGGCAACAAGATCGTCTTCTATGCCAATAACTTGCTTTATATGGCGCTCGACAAGCGTGTAGCGGTTGGTGATCTCTTGGGAAACCGCGGTGCCCTCACCAATAACGACCTTCTTGCCTTGTTTGGTTACCCACCCTACGAAGAAGGAAATGTTCGCTTAATGTCACTCAACTATGTCGATGTTAATATCGCGCATCAATACCAATTGAAGAATGCATCCACGAAACCGGAGGAATCCCCGAATGAACCCAAAGAATGAGTTGATCTATCGCGCGTATACCTCGGATTTCACCCTGGAAGGCAACAAGCTCAGTGGACTCGCCGCGGTCTATGAAAACCGGACCAAAATCGGAAATCTCTTCCATGAAGTGATCGAACGTGGGGCGTTTGATGAATCCGATCTTACGGATGTCTTATTCTTCGTCAATCACGACATGAGCAAGATTCCCTTAGCTCGAAGTCGCCGCAATAACGGAAACAGCACCATGACCTTGAAGGTGGATGAGCAAGGATTGCATGTGGAACCACAGCTCGATGTGGAGAACAATGCAGATGCCCGGGCTTTGTATTCAGCTGTCAAGCGCGGAGACATCACCGGGATGTCCTTTCTGTTTACGATCAAAGAAGATGCTTGGGAGGATTTGGATAAATCCATTCCGACGCGTCGTATCAAGAAAGTGGCACGGGTCCGGGAGGTCTCCGCGGTAAACTTTCCAGCCTATGATGCGACGGAGATTCATGTGCGTGACGGACGATCGCTGGAGAGCGACGCTCAAGCATTGGAGAATGCACGTTCTGCTTTGGACAAAGCGAAAACGAGCTCAGAAGTCTGGAAATTGAAGAATCGTATCCTGCAAATGAAAGTTCGAGGAACCAAGGAAGAATGAATAAAGAAAAAATCCTGAAGTTGATTCAAGAGAAACAAACCAAAATGGAAGCGTTGTTGAAGCGCTCCGAAGCCTCCGAAAAAGTGGAAGAACTCCGTGCCTTGAATACCGACATGGAAGAGCTCGCCAATGAGTTGGAAAGCCTGCGTTCCTTGGTCAAGGATCTTGACGACGAAGAACAACGCAGCACCCAAAAGAAAACGATCTTGGCGACCTATGGCGTGAAGATCAAATCCGAGAAACCGGACGAAAGCCGCACGGAAGAACCCAGTGAATTTGAACAACGCGCGGAAGCGTTCAAAGCCTCCAATAAAGTCGAATTCAGCGTCGAGGAAGTTCGTGCCGTCACCATCGGATCCGGCAATCTGATTTCCCCCAAACCGGTCCAGAATACCATCAACGAGAAGTTCAATGAAGTCTCCTCGGTGGTCGAGCTGGTCAATGTGGTCTCAGCCGAAGGCATGACCGAATACGAAGTGCCCTACGTCACTGGTTACAGTGAAGGTGGGATTACCGGGGAAGGACAAGATTACTCTGAAGGTGAACCGACCTTCGACTATGCGTCGATCAAACCGATCAAAATCACGATTTACACTGAAGTCACCGAAGAAGTTTCCAAGCTGACCCCGGTGCAATACCTGACGAAGATTCGTCAAGCGGCGCTGATCGCTTTACGTAAGAAAGTGGCACGTTTGATTCCGTTGGGTAATCCGTCCGCGACGCCGGCTGAGTTCACCGGGATTCTCAACGCCCCGGCCATTACCGATGCGGCCTTGGAATTCAGTGCCATCGATGAAAAGACCTTGCGCAAGATTGCGATGTCCTATGGTGGCGATGAAAACATCTTGGGGAATGCGGTCCTGTTGATCAACAAGAACGACTTGATTGCCTTTGGGGATGTACGCGGTGCGGACAAGAAATCAGTCTATGAAATCACCCCAGATTCCTCCAATCCGAATGCAGGGATCCTCAAGGATGGCGGGTTATCGGTTCGCTATGTTATCAACAGTGCTCTCAAAGCCCTCAGTGATGCGGCGACCGTCGCCACGACTCCGTGCATGATCTACGGACATCCGGGTGCCTACGAACTGGCCTTGTTTAGCCCTTACGAGATTAAAGTCTCGGAAGATGCCGCGTTTAAGAAGGGCATGTTAGCGATCAAAGGGAGTGTCTTTGTGGGCGGCAACGTCGTTGCTTCCAATGGTTTCCTGATCATCAAGAAGAAAACCGCTTAATTCGGGAAACCCCATAGAGAGGAGAATCCATGACGGAAGCTGAATTACTCATTGAAGTGAAAAAAGGATTGGGCGTGACCGGATCAACTCAAGATGGAACGATCCTTCGTCATTTGAAGGATGTCAAAGCCTTTATGGCAAGCGCCGGCGTCCGATCCACCATTCTTGAGAGTGAAGCTTCCGTCGGGGTGATTCTGCGTGGGGTGGCTGATCTTTGGAATCTGGAGAGTGGAACCGTTCGATTCAGTCCGTACTTTATACAAAGATTGATTCAACTCAACACGCTCCCAGATCCGGTGGTGGCCAGTGTATAAACCAGCTGGAGTCGGTGCATTTACGACGGCGGTGAAACTGCAAAAACGCATTGCCCAGAAAGTCAGTGGTGCCTTGGAATTCTCGGTTGAGGATGCGACGGATCCGATACTGAATTGTAGCTTTAAAACCTATGGTGGGACGGAAACGATCGTAAATGGTAGTCTCGTTTTGTTGAATACTGCGACCTTGGTGACCTGGTATCGACAAGACATTCAAGCCGCCGATCGGATCCTCCTGATCCAAGACAACAGTGTATGGGAAGTCATCGGAGAACCTGAAAACATCGACATGCGGAATCAATACCTGATTCTTAAAGTTCGAAAAATTTCCGGAGGGGCATGATGAGCAAGAACATGATGAAACTGGATTTAAACGGCGTTAAGGAGCTCTTGGAGCGACTTCAAAAGGCCGGTGGTAACATTGATGCAGCCGCGGAAAAAGCGCTGGTTGAGAGCGCACAGCCCTTCATGGAAGACTTGAGATCTGGGATTCAAAAACACCGTCGAACGGGTCTTACCGAAGACTCGCTCAAGGATCCATCCCAAATTGAAAGGGAAGGAAATCGGCTCACGTTGAACGTGGGCTTTGATTTAGGGAAGGGTGGATTGCCCGCACTCTTTATCGAACATGGGACACCCCGCATGAAACCTCAACCGTTTATCCAACCTGCGATTCGAAAAAACCAAGCAAAGTCGCGAATGATTCAACAAGCCGTCCTAACGAAGCTTCTCAAGGAGATTGAACCATGAATGTCCGTGATCGCTTGATTGCAGCCCTCCAACCCTTGGGATTGGAAGTGCGCCTACAAGGCTCCATCGCGGAGAATGAGCCGTTACCCGAGACTTTCTTGACTTACTTCATCATCGATAGCCCGGATGGAAACAGTTATGAGGATGGACCGCTTGTGTCCTATATCCGAGTTCAAGTCGTGCTCTATTCAACCAAGATGAGCCTTCTCAATGCTCGGCCGCAACAAGTCTTTAATGTCTGTCGTAATGCGGGATTCATCCGGGATAGTCGCGGTCGTGATTTGGGCTTTGAAGGCGATCATTATGGATGGAGCATGAACTTCATCACCACAGAAAGGAATTTCTAACCATGTCTCAACCCTATGTTTATGAAGAATACCAAGGTTTCGATAGCCTCTACTTCGCAGAAATTACCAAGGATGATGCCACCGCCTATACGGCCGGCATCCCGGAAATACTAGCGCCTGCAGGTGAGATCGCGGTTAAAACCGAGCGGTCAACCGATCCGAAATACTACGACAACCAACCGTTTCTGATCGTCACCGCAGAGGGCTTTGATGAAGCCACTTTGACGGTCCCGGTGTTACCAATTGCCTTAGTTGCTCGTTTGTTGGGGAAAGTCGTCGACACCGTGACGGGTGCGTTGTTGGATACCGGAGAAACGCAAACGAAATACTTTGCGATTGGGTATCGTCTGCGCTTTACGGATGGCTCGTATCGCTATGTTTGGCGTCACAAAGGAACCTTCCGGCTCGATGAAGAAAGTGCCAAAGCCCAAGATGCATCGACCGATACCAATAATCACAAATTGATCTTTACCGGAATCACGACAAAATTCCGTTTCGAACTACCGGATGCCAGTAAAAAACCCGGGAAGCAACTCGTGGTCGATGCCCGGGATGGGAAAGCGGATGTCTCGGAATGGTTTGCGCAAGTCGTGACGCCGGAGAATTTAACGGTGATTACTCCGACTCCTTAGATTGGAGTGCTGCAATCTGCTGTGTGAGTTTCTCAAACTTCATATCTGCGTCAACCTTAACATACCAAATCATGAACGGTATAAAGATAACAATTACGATAGGAATGACTATACTTAAATCGCCTGTCTGAAAGGTTAATCCAATAATTTGAAGAGAAAAATAGAGCAAGAACAGAATAGAAATCCAACCTAAAACGACTCTCCAAAATTTACTCATGGGTTGATTTCTCCTTCGATAATTTTTGACCAAGAATTTTTTCATTTATCTCGTTAAGCTCAACGTAAATCATCCACAGCATAAAAGCGATCAATAAGAAACCAGAAAGAATGAGAATGTCTTGACCATTTGAATCATGGAAAAACAAAGCTAAGATGAGCATTAGAATACCTGAGATTGGAACAATCATGAACCAACCATAAAGCAATCTTGTAAGTTTATCCATTATTTACTCCCCCTTGAGTTGTTAATTTAATCCTAATGGAAACTGAATCACGAATCAAGACTATGCATAACAATTTTATGGAAATGAGGAAAGAACATGAATTCTAGCATTTCGCTGACGATCTACGATGACCAAGATGAAATCCTCGCGGAATTTACCGAGACACGTATTCGCTGGGGAATCATCGAAGATGTGGTGGATCTCTCAGAGAAACTATATGGAAAGTCCGAACGGGAAGCCATCCAAGCGATGGGAACTTTTATCCAATTGGTCTTTCCCAAATTGACGAAAGAACTCTTGCGTCAAGCGGATGTGAATGACATTAAAATATGCTTTCAACAGATCGTCAATGTCGTCAAAAACATCGAGGGTAACTCCGAAAAAAACGTGGAAACGGTGAAGCCTCTTTAGTAAATGCCGAAGAAGCTTCACCGCTCTCTGAAATCCTCTTCGAACTTGTAATGAACCTCTGTAAAGTCTTTCCCGCGTTGGATCCTTTCCGACTTCGGCGGAAGGAAGCGGATGAAGTTATCTTGCTGATCAACAAACTTTCTCGGCAGGGACGCAAAAAACCAAGTTCTCCTGAGAGCATGAAACAACGAAAGAAAGTCTACGCGGATCAAGTGAATTGGTTCTAGAAAGGGTGGTGGTCAAAGTTGGCGGATGAAATCTTAGGTGGAAAGTGGACACTCGATACAACCGATCTCAAAGCCGGACTCACGGAAGCCAATCGCTTGATCCGAATTGCGGACTCCGAGTTCAAAGCCGCAGCAGCCAGTATGGGAACTTGGGGTGAGAACGCCGATGGACTCAGTGCTCGAATCAAAAGTCTTTCGACCATCGTCGACATCCAGGAACAAAAGGTTCGAGCCCTTAAGGAACAGCACCAACAAGTCTCTGAAGCCTATGGAAACAATTCAAAAGCCGCCCAAGACCTTGAAGTGGCCATCAATAAAGAGTCTGCTTCGCTCAATCGCAACAAGCTCGAGCTGGATGAAACCAAAGTCTCGTTGATAAATCTCAAAGATGGATCGGCTGATCTCGCAAAACAAAAGGAAGCTCTGAAACAGAAAACTGATGACTTGACGTCGTCCATGAATGAACTGGGAAAGAAAGCCCTTGTTGCTGTAACCGCTGCGGCCGCCGCTGCTGGTGCCGCGATTCTCAAGTTGATGAGTGATGCCGGATCCTTTGCGGATGACCTTATCACACTCTCTAGTAAAACCGGAATTTCCGTTCAACAACTCCAGGAGTTGGATTATGCGGCACGCTTTGTGGATGTCTCCGTTGAAACGATGACCGGATCTCTGAATAAAATGACGCGCACGATGGATGATGCGCGCGATGCAATGGCGATCGGGGAGCTGAATGACCAAGCCGCGGCCTATCAAGAACTGAACGTTCAAGTTACCAATGCGGATGGTTCCTTGCGCAACAACAAAGTCGTCTTCTATGAGGTGATCGATGCCCTGGGAAAAGTTACCAATGAAACCGAACGTGATTCTTTGGCCATGCAGATCTTTGGGAAAAGTGCGACCGAACTTAATCCACTCATCAAAGCGGGATCGTCGGAACTCAGCCGCTTAGCCCAAGAAGCGCACCAGGTAGGCGCAGTTGTCAGCGATGAGGGTGTCAGTGCCCTGGGAACGTTTGATGACAACATGGAGACCCTAAAAGCCTCCACACAAGGGCTAATGAATGAAGCCTTGGCACAACTCACTCCGGTGATTAATGACTTGGTAACAGAGCTCAAAGACAACATGCCCGCAATCATCGAAGCGATCCAAGGTTTCATTACCTTTGCGATCGAAAACGGTCCTATAATCATCGCTGTGATCGGCGGCATCGCGGCTGGTTTGGCGGCTTGGAATGTGGTGACCATGATTCAAGGACTGATCACGATGGTCAAAGGGTGGCAAACCGCAACGGAAGGGATGAGTGCGGCGCAAGCCCTCCTCAACATTGTAATGGCTGCCAATCCGATCGGGATCATTATCACATTGATTGCGGCGCTAGTGGCTGGGATTCTTATCCTCTGGAACACCAACGAAGACTTCCGTAATGCGGTGAAGAAAATCTTTGATGGAATTCTATCAACCATCAGTAACGTCGTGGACAAAATCGTGACTTTCTTTACCAAGACCATTCCAGATTCATTAGCGAAGGTTGGGGAATGGTTTGAAGACATTGGTTCCAACATCGTCAAAGGGGTATGGAATGGCATCCAAGGCATGACTTCGTGGATCGGAGACAAAGTTGGAGGATTCTTTTCTGGGATCATCGACGGCGCCAAAGATCTCTTGGGGATCCATTCGCCTTCCAAAGTCTTCGCGGGCATTGGCGAAAACATGGCCTTAGGCTTAGGTGCAGGCTTTGGCCAAGAAATGAAGTCCATCAATGTGGACATTCAAAAGGCGATCCCGACTTCGTTCGATGCAACTCTTCAACCGGGAAGTTCGACCCGTTCCCCAGGGTTTCAATCCGGAACGTCCATTCAATTGACGCAAAACATTGTCTCTCCCAAAGCGCTCTCCGCCTATGAAGTCTATCGTCAAACCAAAAACGCAAGCCATGTCTTGGCAGCTGCGTTGCTGAAGGGAGGGTAAAAAGGAAGATGCCAACCCTTCAATTCATCAATTCGAATCAGCAAAGCCTTACGCTGGGTGACAACCCAGATTTTGCGTTATTGGACTTTGCGGGCATTCATCCTCCCAAAGCCAACCTCAACCTGCAAACCATTACGGGCTTTGATGGAGCGACCTTTGTGAGTGCCTCCGTTCAACCCCGCAATCTCTTTCTGACCCTTCAACTTCAAGGGGACGTAGAAGCAAATCGTCATAAACTCTACGAGATTTTCAAGATCAAACAGAATGGGACCTTGAAATATACTTCAGAACTTATTGAAGCGCAGATTGAAGCCTACGTTGAGACGCTCGAAATTCTGCCCATGACCTGGCCGGTGAAAGCCTTGATCTCATTGCTTTGTCCGCAACCGTATTTCGAAGCCTTGCAACATATCCTTGTTGACATTTCTTTCATCGAAGCAACGCTGGCCTTCCCGTTTCAGCTCGAAACCCCAGGCATTGAAATGGGGGTGGTGTTTCCTTCGGAAGCGGTCAACCTATTCAATCCCGGGGATATCCCCATCGGGATGAAGATTCGCTATACCGCCAATGGAGAAGTGGTCAACCCGAAACTGATTAACACTCGGACCTTGGCATTCATTGAACTGGAAACGACGATGGTTGCCGGGGATGTCTTGACGATCACCACCGAAGTGGGCAAAAAACGTATCGAACGTCTGCGAAATGGTGAAGCGACCAACCTCTTTAACACTCTCGCCTTGGAATCCACCTTCCTACAGCTTGAGGAAGGGGACAATGTTCTCTATGCGACAAGTCAAAGCGGATCGTCTTCTCTGTTTACCGAAATTTCGTTTCGACCGAAATACAGCGGGGTGTAAGTGATGGAACTTAGCATTTACAACACCCAACTCGACTTGATTGGCATTCTGGATACCGCCACTGAAATCATCTGGCACCGCGTCTTCCATACCTCGGGTGACTTCGAAATTCATGTTCCAGCCACACAGGAGGTTCTATCACTCTTGAAGTTGCAGCATTTGATCACCAAACCTGACACGGTTGAGTTTGGAATCATCGAAACTCTCTTACTTGAACAGAACGAAGAAGGCGAACGTTTGAAGGTTGCCGGCCGCTTTGGATCCAGTCTCCTTGACCGTCGGATCCTCTTTGAAGCCCACACCTTCAATACGACGGTGGAAGAAGCAATGCGGACCTTGGTGAGTGCTTGCTGTATCACACCGGACAATCCGGACCGGATCTTTCCAAACCTGGAGCTCGGAAGTCTTATGGGATATCCAGAAACGATTGCCTTTCAGGCAACCTACAAGAACTTGTTAAGTACCTTGCGATTGCTTTCCGAAACCAGCGGGCTGGGGTTTCGGGTACGTTTTCTTCCCCAGCTCAAGAAGTTCCGCTTTGAAGTGGTACAACCGCTGGACCGATCCTTTCTGCAATCTGAGAATCCCCGTGTCCTCTTCAGCAATAATGTCGACAACCTACTGACTTCCACCTATCAAGAACGCGATCAAGAAAGCTCTAACCTTGCCCTTGTCGGTGGGGAAGGGGTTGGTGAAGATCGAACGTTGATCGTCGTGGGAAGTGAAACGGGGATGGGACGTCGCGAAGTCTTCGTGAATGCGAAGGACCAACGCAAAGAGGAAGGCATGACGCTCACGGAATACTACCAACTCCTCGCCCAAAAAGGGCAGGAAGCGCTGGTTCCCACATCTGCAGTCTTTGAAGGAACGGTTCGTCCCAATGAAAATATCACCTACAAAGTCGATTATGATCTAGGCGACATCATCACGATCGAAAACAGCCAATGGGAAAAACGAATCCATGTCCGGATCACGGAAATCACGGAAGTCGATGATGCTAATGGACATGCGATCATTCCAGTCTTTGGCCAAGTAAAAAGTCCCCGGGTTGCAACCCAAGACACCTCAGATTCCGGTGGCGGATCATCAATTTTGGTGAATCCCAATCAAGCCATCGTCTCCGATGGTTCAGGTAACTTGGTAGCCAGTACAACGACCGCCCAAGAAGTCGGATTTCTCGCTGGCGTAACATCGGCCATCCAAACACAACTCAATGCATTCTGGAATCTGATGTATCCGATCGGAGCCCTTTATCTAAGTGTCTTAGCCACCAGTCCCTCGGTTCTCTTTGGGGGAACGTGGGTGCAGATTTCGGACAAATTCTTGTTGGCGGGAGGTCCGACGTATAGTCCTGGAACCAATGGCGGCGCTGCCTCTCACACCCATACTTCGGCCGCACATACGCATGCCATCGCTTCTCACAGCCACAGTTCGGCGGCGCATATGCATTCCATTGCTTCTCATAGCCATAGTTCAGCGGCGCATACTCATGTCATTCCAGCGCATAATCACACCCTGGTTGCTGGTTTTGCAATGATTCGCGGCAACACTGGGTACATCTACAATCGGCAAAAAGCCGTTTCACCAGCCTGGACGGAATCTCATAAGAACGCAGGCGCTTGGGCTGCTTCCTCTTCTTCCAACAGTGCGGCGACGGAACTTGGTGGAACGACGGACAATACCGGCTTAACAACCGATGCTACAACTCCAGGCAACACGGGTTCAACAGCATTAACTTCGGATTCCACGACTCCGGGAAACACGGGTTCAACCGGATTGACAACGGACGCCACAACACCGGGATCGACCGGAAGCACCTCCAATTTGCCCCCATATCTCGCAGTCTATGTCTGGAAACGAACCGCCTAAGAAAGGAAACATTCTCTATGGCCATCCGTAGTGGATTCTTCAATAGTGTCGCTGGAGACCGTGTCTATTCTGCTTCAGAATTCGCGGAATACTTCGCCGCCTTCATTGGGAGCGGGGTTTTCCCTGAACCCAGTACCAGTTTAAAAATCGAAGCAACGACTGGCCTGACGCTTAAAATCAAGGCGGGGAAAGCCTGGATCAACGGGTATTTCTTAATCAATGATGCCGACTTCACCGAAGTCATTCCGGTGGATGCGGTCCTCAATCGCATTGATCGATATGTCATTCGATTGCATTTTGCGTCGCGTCAAATTAGCATTCTCCGCAAGGAAGGTATCGCAGCATCCAGCCCTGTCGCTCCCAGTGTCACGCGGGATGCGGAAAGCATCGAACTCTCGCTTGCCTTGGTTCAAGTCAATGCGGGGACCAGTTCGATTACCTCTGGTAACATCACAGATACGCGTGCCGATGCCAGTGTCTGTGGCTTTGTATCATCAACGATCACTAATCTCCCGAACATGACAGCCAACCGTGCTTTGATTTCCGACACCGCTGGAAAGCTGGAAGTCAGCAATGTGACAAGCAGTGAACTTGGGATGTTAAGCGGCGTTACTTCGGCACTGCAGACGCAGCTCAACGCCAAACAAGCAACAGTAGGCGGCGCCGCTTCGACCATTGTCTCCAGCAATCTTTCCTTCAACAAAGTCCTTATTTCCGATGGAAACGGGAAAGTCATTGCAGCAATCGTGACTGTAACGGAATTAGGAACTCTGGCTGGAGTGACTTCCGCCATACAAACGCAGCTCAATGCCAAGCAAGCGACCATCAATGGCCCTGCGTCAACGATCACTTCCGGAAGCTTACCTGCCAATCGCGTCTTGCTGACGGATGGCAATGGCAAAGTCGCCAATAGCGAGGTTACTACCACTGAACTTGAGTTTCTGGCAGGAGTGACTTCAAGTCTACAAACGCAGCTCAATGCGAAACTGGGATCGAGTGCGCAAGCTGCAGATGCCCTCAAAGTCGGAGGAAAGAAGATTACCGTCGGGACCATTGCCCCAGGATCACCCGTGATTGGAGATGTTTGGATTGATACCAACTAGGAAGGGAGTCGATCATGGCCAATCGTAGCTTCGGATATACAACGGTCCCAAACTATGGACGGTGGGGTGGATCATCGACTTATGCTTGTGTCGGTCTTCGATCCAACATGCCGGAAGATGGGACGATCGTGCAACTCTCGGTTTACTTAGGACGCTATGCGGACACGACCGTTCCGATCGTCTGGGGCGAAATCTGGAACCGCAGTACGGGCGTCTTCCTTGCCCAATCATTGACTTCGATCAGTCCCACCAATACAACCGATACCTACTCGGAATTGGTCAAAGTGACATTCGATATGCAGCAAGTCAAGATCGCAGCCGGCACACCGCTTTGGATTGGATTTGCACGCAACTCTGCCGATGCCAATCGCGCCTTGTGGTTTGGCTCTCGAACCAGCGCATCCGGACAAAACACCGACTATCTTAATGCATCCCGATCGTCTCCCGGATCCTTTGCGGTGACCAACACCTGGGCTAATGAAGCCCTCTTTGTCGAAGTCATCTACAAGACCGGCGGACAAGTGAAAGTCTGGAATGGATCGGTGAATGAATCGAAACCGGCCAAAGTATGGAATGGATCGTCATGGCTGGAGAAACCGGTCAAAGTCTGGGATGGATCCCAATGGAAAGAAAGTAACTCATAAGAGGAAAAACACATGAACACGACACTCTTGCTTCAACAAATCATGGTTGCGATTCTGGTATCTGCAGTAGTGGTTCCGACAGTTCAACGGGTCAAAGGATGGTTTCCATCCAGTCGATGGGTTGAAGCGTTTAGCGCAATCCTTGCGGTCGTTCTCGGTTTTCTTATGTCCAGGTATTATGCCAGCTACGATTGGATCGCCAGTGCCTGGGTAGGTTTCTACACCCTAATTGGGGCAGAAGGCATCTATCGTTTACTTGCGGAAAAAATGGCGACGTTTACGGACAAAAAAGGAATCTGGGAAATGCAGGCTGCGGACCCGGAGGAATTGTCTTTCTTGGACACTGATGAAGAAGAGGATGCAGAACATGACGAAAACCAATGAAGGACTAGTCGCTTACTGTAAAACAAAGCTCACCCTCCCGACGATTTATATGTTGGGAGGGTTTGGGCGTAAATTGACGCAAGTTAACATTGATCGTAGGGTAAACCAGTTGAAGTGTCCGCATACGATTCAGAACCTGCAGACGATTCAAGCTGGGTTAGGAAAATACTGTTTCGATTGCGTCGGGTTGATCAAAGGCTATCTCTGGGAAGAAAAACCCGGTATTGTTCCTTACAACATCCCCAAGGGCTCGGATCAGAATGTCAAAATGATGTACTCCGCCTGTCCACAAAAAGGACCGCTTGCCAACATGCCAGACCTTGTAGGGCTGCTTGTCTTCACGGAGAACCTTGGACACGTCGGTGTCTATATCGGCAAGGACGCGGCTGGGAAGCGCCAATACATTGAAGCGACTCCCGCTTGGAACAAATGGGGAGTCACCCAATCCAATGATGAAATTCGCAAATGGGCATTCTGGGGCAAGTATAGTTACATCACTTATCTTGAACCCAAAAAAGAACCCATCACAAGAGAGTTCAAAGTAGGCGATATTGTCTTGGTTTCCGGGATAGGTCGAGGTACCAGTCTCGGAACCGGTGGTGCCACAGCAAATCTAAAGAACCGTCGAATGAAGGTCATAAAGGTCCTTCCCAAATCGCCTTACTCGGTTGGTTGTTCGATCAATCTCAAGGCAATGGTTGGAGAAACCGGATCACGATACATCACCGCCTACTTCAAGCCAACATCAATTCGAAAGGGGTAAACTATGTCGCCAGATACCACATTCAGCTTATCGGTACTTATTGCGATCGCAGGATGCTTTGTGGGACTGGCCGGTTGGATCCATGCCCGGGATTCCAAGATCAGCAATGATGCGGAATGGAAGGGGAACGTCAATGCGAAACTCGACATGGCCATTGGACTTCGAAAAGATCATGATGAGCTTGAAGAAAAGCATAATAGCAATACTGAACGAATTGGCCGTGTTGAGGAGTCCTCTAGAGCGGCACATAAAAGAATAGATAATTTAGAGCAAAGGATCTAGTCAATCCATTGCTTTTTTAAATCAAAAAATTGCATTATTGCCCAATTTGACGTAAGGTAGAAATAACTATATGAGGGGGAAAAAATGGAAGACTATGCAGAAATTACAAAGTTTTGTTGTTATTTAGATGAACCAATTCATTTATTCGATGGATATTTTTTTGATAATTTACATGATATAAAGGATATAAAGAAATTTGCCAAATTACTTAAGAAATTTGATCAAGATTGGATAAAGAATCATAAAGTGTCATTTTTGGAATCGCCAAATCCGAATACAATTCCATCACTTCTATTATCTCTAGATACTAAATGTAATAAATCAGGATTTTGTTTAAAAAATCATGAAGTTTTTGAAGATTGTTATATGCAACTTGCTTCATCTGTAGTAATGCTAATATGCACTAAAAGGATTGAAAAAAAGATATCTGATGAATTTCGCATATTATGGAGTTCTAAAAATAATGAAGATATCGTGGCCAGATCTAGTGAAATTGAAGCAAAATATCATAGTGCGGCAGCGACTCTAGATACAGAAATTACCAATGTGAAGAATGCAATTGATCTTGTTGTAAGAATTGCAGTATGGGATTATCTTGATATCCAAATTGGGCGAAGTATTTTTTTTGAATACCCAATAGAGCATTACTTTAGAAAATTCGAGCAAATAACTTGGAATGAATATGATTGTCTAAAAAGCAATTTAATCTACATATTACATGATGATGTTGGTCCAATTTTCTTCGGTGATTTGTTTAAAATTTGCGAGCCAAATCTTAATTTGATTAGAAAACATACAAAATATCGAGAGAAACTAGATTATCTTTCGGAAATTTTCGCTTATTCCAGAAAATATCTTGATGACCGAATGATAGTAGTTTCTTTGGTCTCAATTCTAGAGATATTAATTGCTCATAAACCAAATGCAAATAAATTCAATGTTGAGGATTCGATTGCAAAACAGTTTTCCAAAAACACCTTACTGGCACTATACCTAAGTGATAACAAAATTGACTATATTTCTGTCGAAAAAGAACTTAACTTAATGTACAGTTTACGCTCACACATAACACATGGTGATTTTGAAAACATGGGGGGTACTTTAGACAAGATTCATAATCAATATTTAAGTAATGATGAATATGTTGATAGGCTTCGTGATGGAGAAGAAATTGCATTTGAATTTGTACTTGAAAGATTATGGAACATTACAATGACAGTGATTGAACGTTTTATAAATGAACCTATCTTCTTTGATGTATTAAAACTAGGGGAAACAGAAGATCAGAATAAAAGAAAAGGGAAAAAAACTATTAGATCATATAGGAGTATTAGGAGGTGATAATATGATCCTATCATTCTGGATACATTGTCTATGTGAGCTTGAAAGGGAAATCGCGAAAAGCGAGATACTCAAACTCTATCAAGAGCAAATTGAAATCCTGTATATTAGTTGAACAGCTGCGAAAGCAGCCGTTTTCTTTTGTACAGAAAAATGTACTCTATAAATTTTCGGTATTGAAAATCATGCAGAACTGCTAGATTTGAGGAAATCATAAATAATCTATAGTAATTTGAATGCTATAATAAATTCATGAAATCAGAAGGGTGCGGGTTTTATTTTGCATCACAATGAAACGAGGAGAATCATGAACAAACAACAACTAGCAACAAAAATCTGGGAGTCAGCCAATAAAATGCGCTCCAAAATCGAAGCGAATGAATATAAAGATTACATTCTGGGTTTTATATTTTATAAGTATCTTTCGGATAAAGAACTCAAATTTCTAGTTGAAAATAGATTTACACAAGAAGATATTGAGAATCTAGTTGAAGAGGACACTGAAACTGTAAAATATATTCGCGATAATATTGGATACTTCGTTGCGTATAAAGATCTGTTCAACACGTGGCTCAAAATGGGTAGAAACTTTGATGTTTCGAATGTTACAGATGCTTTGTCAGCATTCAATCGACTCATTAATCCATCACATAAGAAAGTTTTCGAGGGTATTTTTAACACGTTGCAAACTGGCTTAAGTAAACTCGGAGACAGCTCCGCATCTCGTACCAAAGCCATTAGTGATCTGATTTATCTAATCAAAGATATTCCGATGGATGGCCGACAGGACTATGATGTCCTTGGATTTATCTATGAGTATTTGATTAGTATGTTTGCGGCTAATGCTGGGAAAAAAGCAGGAGAGTTCTACACACCACATGAAGTCTCTTTACTTATGTCGGAAATCGTTGCCGCACATTTAAAAGACAGGACGGAAATCAAGATTTACGATCCAACGAGTGGATCTGGATCTCTGTTAATCAACATTGGGCTTGCTGTCGCAAGGCATATGGATGACGAAAATAATATTAAATACTTTGCGCAGGAATTAAAACAAAATACCTATAATCTTACGCGCATGAATTTAGTTATGCGTGGTATCATCCCAGACAATATAGTAACGCGCAATGGGGATACTTTGGAAGATGATTGGCCTTATTTTGATGAAGCTAACCCTGTTGAATCGTACAATCCCTTGTATGTAGATGCAGTAGTTTCAAATCCTCCCTATTCTCAGCAATGGGATTCCAGTACTAAGGAAACTGACCCTCGTTATTCACGTTTTGGACTCGCTCCAAAATCAAAAGCAGATTATGCCTTCTTGCTTCATGACTTGTATCATCTTAAACCAGATGGCATCATGACAATCGTTCTACCACACGGTGTATTATTTCGTGGGGGTGAAGAAGGGCAGATTCGTAAAAATTTGATTGAAGGAAATCACATTGACACGATCATTGGGCTTCCGGCGAATATTTTCTTCGGTACGGGTATCCCGACTATTATTATGGTGTTGAAACAAAGACGAAGCAAGACAGATGTCTTGATTATAGATGCGTCAAAAGGATTTATAAAAGTTGGAAACAACAATAAACTCAGAGCATCGGATATAAAGAAAATCGTTGATGTTGTTACATCTAAAACGGAAATTGCAAAGTTCTCAAGGAATGTTAGTCGTGAAGAAATTCGTCAAAATGAATACAATATGAATATTCCAAGGTATGTTGATTCCTCTGAAAGTGCAGAAAAATGGGACATATATGCTTCCATGTTCGGTGGTATTCCAATAAGCGAAATTGCTGAACTTAATGAATATTGGAGCGCTTTCCCAGGATTAAAAGAGAGTCTATTTACATATAACGAGAGTCCCGATGCAACGTTATCGGTTGAAGATATCGGAAAGACCATCAAAGAGCATACATCTGTACAAATTTATTACTCAAAATTTATGGAAGCCTTCGATAACTTTGACGGTTTCTTAAAAGATGAATTGATAACAAAAACGATGAACATCAATCTATCAAAAGAAGAGACGATTTTAAGTGATCATATTTTTAACAGTTTGGTTAACATTCCACTCATTGACAGATATGCGGCTTTTCAGTTGCTTGATGATGAATGGGGAAAAGTCTCTGTTGACCTGGAAATAATCCAGACCGAAGGATTTAACGCAGTAAAACAAGTGGATCCAAAATTGGTGCTTAAAAAGAAAGATGGAAAAGAAGAAGAAGTACAAGATGGTTGGGTCGGCCATGTCATACCGTTTGAACTCGTGCAGAAAACTCTGCTTTCTGTAGACTATGAAGCACTCAAGCAAAAAGAGACCCGCCTCAACGAAATTTCATCATTAGTCGAAGAAATACTCGATTCTTTATCTGAGGAAGAGAAAGAGTCTGATATTTTGAACGAAACTAAGGATTCTTTCGTTGCAGCTGTGATCGCAATAGAATCCAAACGAATCAATACCGAAATGAAGAAGAGTGTTACTTTTGAAGAGGAATCACTTGAATCGAAAATCTTAAAAGTTGATAAACTGTTCTCGGAAGAAAAGGATCTAAAAGCCAAACTTAAGAGAGAAACCGCAGAACTTCAGTTGCTGACAAAAAGGACTATAGAAACCTTAACTGATGATCAAGCATTTGTGTTACTTGAACAAAAATGGATTCTACCTCTTTCAAAGAGTATTAATCAACTTCCAAATGGAGTGATTAGAAGCTTGGTAGATAAGATCAAAGCTCTCTCGGAGAAATATGCGATCACATATGCGGATCTCGAATCCGAGATTATTGAAACAGAATCGACACTTTCTTCTCTCATTGATAAACTTACCGGCAACGAGTTTGATATGAAAGGATTGAAGGAATTTCAATTGTTACTGAATGGTAGAAAATATGACTGAAAAATGTAAAGAGCCAGAAATTCGGTTTGCTGGATATACTGATAATTGGAAACAACGTAAGGTTGGAGAGCTTCTTACAGAACGTAATGAACAGGCTCCAATGAGCGATGAATACCCACTTATGGCTTTTATAGCAAATGAAGGCGTTGCTCCTAAAGGAGAAAGATATGACAGAAGTTCTTTAGTATCTGATACAGAAAGTAAGCTTTATAAAAAGACTGAATTTGGAGATTTTATTTATAGTTCAAACAACCTTGAAACAGGTTCAATTGGACTGAATAAATTTGGAAATGCAACAATTTCACCAGTTTATAGTATTTTTCAACCAACAGGGATAGCTGACTCTGACTTTTTGGGTCGACGATTGGTAAAAAAAGATTTTATAAATGCTATGGTTAGATGGCGACAAGGTGTCATCTATGGACAGTGGCGAATTCACGAGTTAGATTTTATGAAGATAGAAATTTCAGTTCCATCAGTAGAGGAACAAAGAAAAATTGGAACAGTTCTTAATACTCTAGACAACCTTATCACCCTTCAACAGTATAAAGTTGATAAGTTGGTAATCATTAAAAAATCTATGCTGCAAAAAATGTTTCCTAATGATGGTTCCAGTTTACCTGAGATTCGATTTAAGAATTTTAATGATGCTTGGGAACATCGTAAGTTATCTGAGATAGCTACTATGCATGCTAGAATTGGTTGGCAAAATCTAAGAACATCTGAGTTCCTTGACAATGGTGATTACATGCTAATAACAGGAACTGACTTTCAAAATGGAGCAATAGATTATTCAACTTGTCATTATGTTGAAAGAGAAAGATACATTCAAGATAGACATATTCAAATTACCAATGGTAGTATACTTATCACAAAAGACGGAACATTGGGCAAAGTTGCATATGTACAGGGCTTAAAAATGCCAGCCACATTAAATGCAGGGGTATTTAATGTGGAATTAAGGGATGACAATGCGGTCGATGGTAAGTATCTTTTTCAGTTCTTGAAAGCTCCATATTTGATGGATTACGTTTCTAAAAAAGCCACTGGTGGAACAATAAAACATCTAAATCAGAATATACTTGTAGATTTTCCAGTTGTACTTCCTAATAATGAAGAACAGTCTAGAATTGGAGAGTTCTTCTTCAACCTTGACAACCTTATCACCCTTCATCAACGTAAGTTGGGAAAACTAAAAAACATCAAAAGATCATTGCTTGATAAGATGTTTGTATCGGAGGTGTAACAAAATGGTATTTAGCAATGAGCTTGATTTTGAAAAGTCTTTAATTGAAGTTTTGACTCACAGAGGCTGGGAGCCAACTGTTCTTAATCATCCCTCGGAAGAGGATTTACTAAAGAATTGGGCAAAAATTCTTTTCGACAACAACAGAGATATTGATCGTTTAAATGACTATCCACTTACAGATGGGGAAATGCAACAAATTCTCGATCAGATCATTACATTGCGAACTCCCTTAAAATTGAACGGTTTTATCAATGGGAAAACAGTATCAATCATTCGAGATAATCCGGAAGATACTCAGCACTTAGGGAAAGAGGTTAGCCTCAAAATCTATGACCGCCGTGAAATTGCTGCCGGACAAAGTCGTTATCAAATCGTTCAGCAGCCTAAATTCAAAAGCAAGTCAGAAATTCTTAATAACCGACGTGGTGATTTAATGCTTTTAATTAACGGAATGCCTGTTATTCATATCGAACTGAAGCGGAGTGGTGTTTCTGCTAGTCAAGCATGCAACCAGTTAGAAAAGTATATGCATGAAGGAGTATTCACTGGTATTTTTGCATTGATCCAAATCTTTGTAGCAATGGAACCGGCGGAAACAGTTTACTTTGCTAATCCTGGTGTCGATGGGAAATTCAATAAGGATCTTTATTTTCATTGGGCTGACTTTAATAATGACCCAATCAATGAGTGGAGTAGAGTTGCTTCTTCACTACTGTCCATTCCTATGGCACATCAACTGATCGGATTTTATACAGTCGCTGATGATACGGATGGTGTGCTTAAGGTAATGCGTAGCTATCAATATTTTGCAGCAAATGCTATTTCTGATTGTGTTTCAAAAACAAAATGGGATAGTCACGATAAACTGGGTGGATATATATGGCACACAACAGGCTCAGGTAAAACATTAACTAGTTTTAAGTCAGCCCAACTTATTGCTAATTCTGGGGACGCTGATAAGGTTATTTTCCTCATGGATAGAATTGAACTCGGCACCCAGTCACTAAGAGAGTATCGCGGATTTGCAGATGAAAATGAAGCTGTTCAAGCAACAGAAAATACGGTTGTACTTATTTCAAAACTCAAGAGTTCAGATCCTGCCAATACATTAATTGTCACCTCGATCCAAAAAATGAGTAACATCAAAAATGAAGAAGGTGGAATAAATCCAAATGACATCGAAGTGATGAGCTCAAAGAAGATCGTCTTTATTGTTGATGAAGCACATCGTTCAACTTTTGGAGAAATGCTTAGGGTGATAAAGGATACCTTTCCGTCTGCCATATTTTTTGGCTTTACGGGAACGCCGATTCAAGAAGAGAACCAGAAGAAGATGAATACTACGGCAACGATTTTTGGTAATGAGCTTCACAGATATAGCATAGCTGATGGAATTCGAGACAAGAATGTTCTTGGATTTGACCCCTATAAAGTCTTAACCTTTAAAGAGAAGGATGTGCGGCTAGCTGTTGCTTTGGCTCAGGCTAAAGCTTCAACAATTGAGGAAGCTCTTGCGAACCCAATGAAGAGTGAGATCTTCTACAAATATATGAATTCGTCATTAATGAAAATGGCAGGATACGTCGACAAAAATGGCATGTACATTAAGGGCATTGAAGATTATTTGCCAACATCCCAATTTCACACAATTGAACACACAAGTTTGGTGGTGCAGGATATCATTAATAACTGGATTTTATTAAGTCATAACGGCAAATTTCATGCGATCTTTGCGACAAGCAGCATCCCTGAAGCCATTAACTATTATCGATTAACAAAGAAAGCTATGCCAACTTTAAAAGCTACTTGTCTTTTTGATCCTAGTATTGATAATGAAGGCGCTGCAGAATATAAAGAAGATGGCCTAGTTGAAATTATTGAAGATTACAATGCGAAATATGATCAGAAGTTTAGCTTGCAGAATTTTGATAAGTTCAAGAGAGATATTTCTGCACGTCTTGCTCACAAAAAACCCTATCAACTCATCGAAAGAACACCTGAAAAACAAGTTGACCTTTTAATTGTCGTTAACCAAATGCTTACAGGGTTTGATTCTAAATGGATCAACACACTTTATGTAGATAAGTTGCTTAAATATGAAAGCATTATCCAAGCATTTTCACGTACAAATCGTTTGTTTGGACCTGAAAAACCTTTTGGGACAATTCGGTATTATAGATATCCACATACAATGGAGAAAAACATTGAAGAGGCTGTTAAGTTATATTCTGGTAATAGGCCAATCGGATTGTTTGTAGAAAAACTTGAGTACAATCTTGGAAAGCTAAATACAATTTTTGAAGATATAAGCAGATTATTCTCAAGTGCAGGTATACTTAATTTTGAAAAATTGCCGGACGACAACTCGGAACGCGGGAAATTTGCATCAATGTTTAGGTTGTTTAATGATTTTCTTGAAGCTGCGAAAATTCAAGGTTTTAATTGGGATCAAATGACCTATGAGTTTATTCATAACCAGGGAGTACCCAAGACTAAAGTAGATATGAAGCTAGACGAAAATACGTATTTAGTTCTAGCAATACGTTACAAAGAATTATTTGGTAGTGGCACAGGACCAAGCATTGAAGTGCCTTTCGAGATTGATGGATATTTAACAGAAATTGATACAAGCAAAATTGACTCGGAATATATGAACTCACGATTTGATAAATTTTTGAAAATTCTAAAACAAGAAAAAATTGACGAGACTGAAATGAAAAATACTCTTGAAGAACTGCACAAATCATTTTCGATACTCACACAAGAAGAACAAAAATATGCTAATATTTTCCTACATGATGTCGAAAGTGGGAATATCGAAATGGAGAGTGGCAAGACCTTTAGGGACTATGTCACTGAATATCAATCCAAAGCAAAAAATGATCAGATCCACAGCATCTCACTAATTTTTGGACTAGATGAAGGAAAACTTCGTAGACTCATTGCAGCAAATGTAGTTGAGTCTTCAATAAATGAATTCGGTCGTTTCGAAGATTTGAAGTCAACTGTTGACTTAGCTAAAGCGCAAGAGTATTTTCAGAAACTTGAAAACACAAAAATATCTCTATTCAGAATCAATGTTAAAGTACACAATATGCTTCAAGAGTTTATTCTTAAGGGTGGTGTTGATGTTGAAGTTCCGAATAACTAGAGGAAATTTGTATCGATCAGGCCATGTATATAGTTGGATTATTGAAATATTATAACCACTGTAGATTAAGAGCGTTGTGATGATTAATATTTTGTATGGTCATTGTATGGTCACTAATAGTCAAAAAATGCAAAAACCCGCTGTTTAAGCGGGTTTGTTTACCTATGGCGGAGGACATGAGATTCGAACTCACGGAAGCTTGCACTTCGCCACCTTTCCAAGATGGTGCCTTAAACCGCTCGGCCAATCCTCCAAGGGCAAGTACTATTATAGCGAATCCATAAGGCTTTGTCACGTAAAAAAGAAAGAAACCTTTGACTAAATGAGAAAGCGGACCGGTGGGTCCGCTTTGGGTTACTTGAGGAGAACGTTCTCCAATTGTTGGAGTCGTTGGTTGAAGATTTCCAGCGCATCGATGGTGGGTTGGTTGGTGCTCATGTCGACACCGGCCTTTTTCAGGACTTCGATCGGGAAATCACTGGAGCCGGCTTTCAGGTAATCGAGATAGGCTGTGATCGCACTTTGTCCTTCATGAAGGATTTTACCGCTCAGAGCGCTTGCGGCCGAGAAGCCGGTCGCATATTGATAGACATAATAGTTGTAATAGAAGTGGGGGATACGCGCCCATTCCAATGCGATCTCATCGTCATAGGTCATCGTCTCGCCGTAATACTTACGATTGATCTTCATGTATTCCGCGCTTAACCAGTCGGCGGTCAAGGCGATGCCTTGTTGGTCGGCTTGGTGGATCAGATGTTCGAATTCGGCGAATTGGGTTTGGCGATAGATCGTCCCTTTAACTCCGTCGAGATAATGGTTGAGGATGTAGGCTTGGATCTTGGGGTCGCTGTACTTCTTCAGTAAGTAATCCGTCAGCAGGTTTTCATTGGTGGTCGAGGCGACTTCGGCGAGGAAGATCGAATAATCGCCGTAGATGAACGGCTGTGAGGAACGGGTGTAATAGGAATGCAGGGAATGTCCGAGTTCATGCGCCAAAGTATAGACGTTGTCCAGGTTGTCCTGCCAGTTCAACAGGATATAGGGATTAGTTCCATAGGATCCCGAGGAATAAGCGCCGGAGCGTTTCCCGATGTTTTCGTAGGGGTCGATCCAGCGGCTCTCGAAGGCTTTCTTCAAGAGGGAGACATACTCGTCACCCATGACGGATAACGCCTCCAGAACGATGTCTTTGGCTTCCTGGTAGGTGAACTTCAAATCGAGGTCTTCCACCATCGGGACATACAGGTCGTACATACGGACTTCGTCCAGTTTTAAGACCTTCTTGCGTAGTTCCACATAACGGTGTAAAAGGGGAAGACGATCGTTGACGGCTTGAACCAAGGCATCGTAGACGGATTCGTCGATATGGTTGCCGGACAACGCTTTTTGACGGGCGCTATCGTAATGACGGACATCGGCCGAAAAGTTGTGTTCCTTCACGTTGCTCATGAGGGTGGAAGCGAAGGTGTTCTTGAATTGCCCGAAGGTACTGTACATCGCCTTGAACGCCCCTTCACGGACATCGCGGTTCTTACTTTCCAGAAACATCCCGTAACGGCCGTGCGACAACTGGACTTCGTTTCCCGATTCGTCCTTGACCAAGGGGAATTTCAAGTCGGCGTTGTTGAGGATCGAGAAGGTTTGCGACGATGCGCCAAGGACATTGCTTGCCTTCGCCAACAAATTCTCTTCAGCAAGGCTTAGGATATGCGGACGCCGTTTAAACAAGATCTCGAATTCATGGCGATAGATCGATAAACGATCGCTTTCAAGATACAAACGCAGTGTCTTTTCATCGGCCGCCAACAGTTCGGCGTCATAGAACGACAAGGCGGAAGCGACCTTCGTGAAGAGGTTGCGCGCCCGGCTTTGTAAACCCGAATAATGGCTATCGGACGTATCCGCATCGCTATTGAGATGCGCGTAGGTGTAGAGGTGCTCGGCTTTCAATACCAAGGCGTTGCGATAGTCCAAGGCATCCGCCAAGATTTCGACGCTTTGCGCCAGCTTTCCTTCGAATTCCTGCGCCCTCCCCAACATCCCTTCGACCGTTACGAATTCTTTTTCAAACGCTTCATCGTTACTAAAGATGGATGTGGTATCCCAGGTATCTTGAACCGGGACATCCACCCGTTTCAACAGTTCTTTTGATTTCATGTTGCTCTCCGTTTCATAGTTTCCATTATACCAGTTCTTTTCGATTTTCAAACCGTCGGTGCATTTCGGGTCGTACGATTGTATGTATCCTAGGCATTGGGTATAATGGATGGGACATGAAAGCAGGGACACTATGCAAAAACTCATTGAACGATTCATCCGTTATGCCAAAATCGACACACGCTCCGACGAAAGCAGTTCGACGACCCCGTCGACCCTTTCCCAGGTTCGTTTCGCAGAAATGCTGAGTAAAGAATTGATCGAACTTGGGCTGAGCGAAGTAAAACATGACCCGGTAACCGGGTTTGTCACGGCGACCTTACCGTCGAATACCGTCGAGGAAGTCGCGCCTCTTGGGTTCATCGCCCACTTCGATACCGCCGACTTCAACGCGGAAAACATTAACCCGAGAATCATCGAGGACTATGACGGAGAAGATATTATACTAAACCCTCAAGAGGGAATCGTGATGTCGACCGAACTCTTCCCTAACCTTAAGAGCCACAAGGGTCATACCTTGATCGTAACCGACGGATCGACTTTGCTTGGGGCTGACGACAAAGCCGGTGTCGCCGAAATCATCGAAGCGATGATCTTTCTTCTCGACCATCCGGAAATCAGCCATGGCGACGTACGCATCGCCTTCGGACCCGATGAAGAAATCGGACGCGGCGCGGACCATTTCGATGCGGAAGGGTTCCGTGCGCAGTTCGCCTACACGATGGACGGTAGCACCTTGGGTGAGTTGGAGTATGAGAGTTTCAACGCGGCCCAGGCGAAAATCACACTGCAGGGCGTTTCCGTGCATCCCGGAACCGCCAAGGATAAGATGGTCAACACCGCCAAACTGGCGATGGAATTCGATGCCATGTTGCCTCAGAACGAAGTCCCTGAAAAGACCGAAGGGTATGAAGGGTTCTATTTGCTTCACGACCTAAAAACCAGGATCGACCAAGGACAGATGACCTACATCCTGCGCGACCATGACCGAATCAAATTCAACCGACGGAAAGAAACCATCCTAGCCATCGCCAAGACGATGAACGAGAAGTACGGTGCCGAACGGGTCGTCGTCGAAATGCACGACCAATATTACAATATGGGTGAAGTGATCGCCAAAGACATGCGTCCGGTCGAACTGGCGAAAGAAGCGATGCGGAACCTTGGGATCACGCCGGTGGTTCGTCCGATCCGCGGCGGGACCGACGGATCCAAGATTTCCTTCATGGGCATCCCGACACCCAACCTCTTCACCGGAGGGGAGAATTATCACGGTCGCTATGAATTCGCCTGTGCAGAAGTCATGCTGAAGGCGAAGGAGACGATCGTTGAAATCGTACGTCTCAACGCGACCAAACCAAGAGTTTAAGCCAGTCAAGAAATTCGACGAATTACAGGTTGACCTTTTGGTCGACATGGTATAAAATTACTCTTGCAACGCCCGAGTGGTGAAATCGGTAGACGCAGTGGACTCAAAATCCACCGGTAGTGATACCATGACGGTTCGAGTCCGTCCTCGGGCACCAAGCAAGCAAGTAAACCCTTCGAAACGAAGGGTTTTTTGTAGCCAAATCCATGGATCGGCTCTATACTTAATCATGCATGACAGCGAGGAACATATTTCAAATCAAAAAACCGGTTGATCTGAAATTCAAGGGGAATACAATGAAAAAATGGGCATCCTTCTACTTAAAACTGAGTGTCATCGGTTGCGCAATCCCCGTGTTGCTCTTCTGTATCCGCATCTTACCGGGCATCATCTCAGGCGCGTTGGGTGAATACCCCGAACTGCTTTGGGCACAATACCCGATGTATTTCGGATTCTACCTTAGCGGAGCCCTTTGCCTTTACGTGTTCTACCAAACCTTTCGCTTACTTCGTCTTTTCGATAAGAATCAAGTGAAGGGTACCAAGACGCATGGGATACTGAAAACGATCCGATGGAGTTCACTTTCGATCAGTCTGATCTATTTCGTGATGTCGCCGGTTGTCTATTATGTGGCGGATCATGAGGACGCTCCGGGAATCTTGTTGATCGAACTGATCATCCTGTTTGGTTGGGTCGCGGTGGCGTCCCTATCAATCATTTTCGATTCGCTTCTTGTCGAGGGTCAAAACAACACAAAATAGGACACATGTTAACGATGGGTCATGGTTTTTTTTGATGACGCAAGATCAGTAAGCATACATTGTTTGAGCGTTTCGGCTATGGTATGATTCACTCGAATCACCAAAGCCGATTTTGCTTTGACACTCGTTATCATCATGGAGGCGCAATGAACATCCAACGTAAAGAACTACTTCAAAGGAGTTTCCCATATCTCTATGTCTTACTTTGCATCGTGGTCATCGCCTATTTCGATCTCAGCGGAAGGGTGGACTATGCGACCAAATCGTTATTGAAGATCGGATTGTTCGGCGTATTGCCCTATATGCTCTTGAATCGACCTAAGTTCAAGACGATGCTTGGGGTCAACCGTTCGACAAGAAGGATTCTGTTCGTCGGAATCGTAATGATTCTCGTCATCGTCGCCGGCTATTTCGCCACGAAACTCTTCATCTCCTATGACTTGGTCGTCGCTTCGCTTGAAAACCGCTTGAACGTGACCTTGGATAACTTCCTCTTCGTCAGTCTTTACATCGTCTTGATTAATTCAGGTCTGGAAGAATTCTTCTTCCGCCACTTCATCCCGCTTCAACTCGACCTCTCTTCTCAATGGACGAATCGTCTGGTTTCGAGTCTTCTTTTCGCGATCTATCATGTGGCGATTCTCTATGGCATGTTTGAGTTGTGTGTGGTTCTACTGATGATCGTCGGGTTATGGATCGTCGGCGTGTTTTTCAGCCTGCTCAATCAGAATAACAAGGGGTTTTTGAACTCTTATCTCTTCCACGCCTGTGCCAACATCGGGATCAACCTGGTGGGGCTCCTCTTATTTCTAGGATAGTAAACCGAAGGAGAAACGAATGAATAACAAACACAAAACAAGCATCCTGTTGATCGGACCCATGGGGGTCGGGAAAACGACGATTTCCGAAGCCTTGGCGCTTCACTACGGATTGCCTTTGGTCGATGTGGATGAACTGCGAAAGGAATATTATGCCAAGATGCCCGGGTATTCACGGGAAGAAATGCATGCGATCTATGCATCGGGCGGGGATCTCCATGCGTATTTCGAACCGTTTGAAACCCAACAGGTCGAAATGCTGCTTGAACTGGAAGAACCCGCCGTCTTTGATTTCGGAGGGGGGCATACCATTAAAAGCGAAGGGTACTTCAAGCGGATCTACGATGCGTTTCTACCCTATGAGAACGTGGTTCTCCTAGCGATATCGCCGAATCTCGAGGAGACGATCGAGGACTTGCATTTCGCGCACCGTGAAGGGATCGATACGCAACATTTGGAACCATACAACGCGATGAACCGTAAGTTTATCGAAAGCGGATGCAACGAAAAGCTGGCTAAAATCGTAGTGTATCGCAAAGGAAAAACCGTCGAACAAACCCTTGATGAAATCATCGCTTGGGTGGATCAAGGGAAAAATATTGAAACGAAGTAAAACACGCGTCGCCGCGTGTTTATTTTAGGTTGGTTTTGGTGACCCGGCGAAGTTTGCCTTTGATCGGTGTTTCCTGCAACTGGCGGAACACCTGGTTGCCTTTGTGGTTGAGAATCTCCACATCCGTGAACAATTCCCCGATCTGGATGACGCCGATATCGTTGGATTCGATGCCTGGTAAGCTACAGAGCGCGCCGACGATGTCGACCGGTCGGATTTTCACTTGTTTCCCGCCCTTGATCTGTAAACGCATGATCTCGACATTCAGAGCGGAAGCTTTGTTTCCTTTATTCGCCTGCAGGGTGTTCTTCTTCTGTGTGAACTGGGGACGCGCCGCAAGGATCACATCCGCGGAAGGCCGTTCATAGACTTCAAGCGGTTGTTTGATGAAAGCTTCGATGTGGTTGAGGTATTTCCCCTGGTTGACGGTGAAGAAGGTGATCGCCTTGCCGGATTGGTCGAAACGACCGGTACGTCCGATGCGATGGACATAGGTCTCGCCATCCAGCGGGGAATCATAGTTGATGATGAGGGAAACCGATTCGATGTCCAATCCGCGCGCCGCCACGTCCGTCGCGATCAGGTAGCGGAAGGCGCCGCTCTTGAAATCATTGATGATCTTGATGCGGTCTTTTTGTTCGAGTCCGCCATGCAACTTGAAGACAGGGTAGCGCAGTTCGTTGAGTTCCTTGGTGATTTCATCGACCGTGGCTTTCTGATTCGCGAAGATGATGCAGCTATCCGGATTCTCGACGGTCAGTACTTCCTTCAGGGCTTTTAGCTTCGCAGAAGCGATGACTTCGTATTTGAATTGTTCGATGCGGTCGAAGACGCGGTCTTCATCTTCGATGACGACGATTTCCGGTTCGACGCAGTAATTGTCGATCAGTTTCTGGATTTGGAAAGGGATCGTCGCGGAAAGCAATACGGTTTGGCGATCTCTTCGTAAAGTCTTCAAGATTTCATCCATCTGCGGGATGAACCCCAGATTCAACATTTCGTCCGCTTCGTCGATGATGAGATATTTCAGGTTCGACAAATCCAAGGTGCCGTGCTGAAGATGATCCATCACACGCCCCGGCGTCCCGACGACGATGTGCGTTTTCTGTTTGAGTTCTTTTTCCTGGACGCTGAAGGGCGTCTGTCCGATCAAGACCGCGACCTTCACGCGCTTGAACCGTCCGATATGGAAGACGTCTTCCTTGACTTGCAAGGCAAGTTCACGGGTCGGGGTGAGGATCAAGGCTTGGGGTTTGTTTTCGTTCCAGTCCAGCATTTCGCAGATCGGAATCGCGAACGCGGCGGTTTTACCGCTCCCGGTTTGGGATTGGACGACGACGTCCTTGTGTTGCAGCATCGCTTCGATCAGCATCGTCTGTACGGGTGTCGGATGCTTATACTGAAGCAGGTCGATCGCCTTGGTGATTTCTTCTTGAAGCCCGAATTGGGCGAATGTGGTTTCGTTCATGTTGACACTTCCTTCGTGGTATCCACGTTTTTTGCCTATGTATTATAACATACTCTGTCAATTCTTCTTTTTTCTTGCGAAATCGTGCATTATCGGGTGGATTTAAGGAAACTTTAAGGCGTGAAACGTTGCATCCGGATTTGTGAAAGAGTAAACTAAATATGGTTTATACGGAAAAGGAGCAGGTTATGATACTTGAAATCAAAGGCATCAATAAGAGTTTTACCAACAAACAAATCCTGCACGATGTTTCGTTCACCGTCACTTCGGGTAAAGCGATGGGTTTCCTCGGGCGCAACGGCGCCGGAAAGACCACGACGATCCGGGCGTTGATGGATGTGTTCGCGGCGGACAGCGGGGAGTTTTTGCTTGACGGGAAGAAGTTCGAGCCTTCCAAAAAGAAGGTCGGATATCTTCCGGAAGAGCGTGGCTTGTATGGGAAAGAGAAGATTTTATCTCAACTGATTTACTTCGGTACGCTTCGCGGCGCGAGCCACAGCGAAGCGAAGGCAAGCGCGGAGTATTGGCTGGAACGTTTCGGCTTAAGCTATGCGAAAAACCAGAAACTGGAAACTTTGTCGAAAGGCAACCAACAGAAGATCCAGATCGCCCAGGCGTTATTGAACGATCCCGAAATCATCATCTTGGACGAACCCTTCAGCGGCTTGGATCCGGTCAATTCGCAGGTCTTGGAAGAAGTGATCGTCGAATCCATCCAAAAAGGCAAACTGGTCATCTTCTCGAGCCATCAGATGGGCTATGTCGAGGAGTTCTGCGATGAAATCACATTGATCGATCAAGGAAAAATCGTATTGAGCGGCAATCTGAAGGAAATCAAACGCGACTTGGGGAAACAGAGGATCCGGGTCGGATTCGCCAGCGACCAACACGAAACAATGCGGAATAAGCTTGAATCTAGCATAACGCAAATCAAGGTCGACCACGACGACAAATCGCTGATCATCGAATTGTTGGAGGGGAAGACGAAAACGATGTTCTTACAGGAATGCATGGACGCCAAGATCGAACTTGAAATGTTCGGGGTCTATGAACCGAGTCTGCAAGACATCTTCGTAAAAACGGTAGGTGATGAAAATGCATAATACAAGCAAAGTGTTCGCGTTTGAACTCCGCAGTATCCTAAGCAAGAAGTCCGTGAAAGTCACGACCCTCATCATGGCGATCGTCATCTTCGCGGCCACGACCATTCCGACGCTGATCGCCGTCTTCGATAAGGAAACCCCGATCGACCCCAATCCCGCCTTGATCGATATCGGCAATGCCGGGATCGTCATCACCGGCGAAAACCTGACGAAGGATGAACTGGTGTTCTTCATCGGCGACGACGTCGCGTTCTATGACGATGAATCCCAGTTGAAGAAGGATGTGGAAGAAGGGATCCGCGACAGCGGTTACGTCATCCTCACACCGACCTCCTTCAAGTCCATCCTAAAAAACAAAGAAATGTATACCGCCGGACCCGAGATGCTGAAAGCGGTCCTGCAGTCGATCCAGATCGACAAGAACCTGGCTTTGGCGGGGATCGACCCGATCGCCGTCAAGAACGCCTCCAACGTCCAAGTCGCGATGAGCGAGGAAGTCTTGGGGAAAGACGCCGGGGAAAGCTACATCATCAGTTACATCCTGATGTTCGCGGTCTACATGCTGGTCATCATGTACGGCTCCTTCGTCTCGACCTCCGTCGCCCGTGAAAAAGACAACCGGACGATGGAAATCCTGATCACCTCCACCAAACCCGATGCCTTGATCGTCGGGAAAGTATTGGCCAACGGAGTGGCGGGTTTGGTTCAATTCGGGTTGCTGATCACGACCGGCTTGGTCGGCTACCTCCTCAATAAGGCGAACTATCCGGAATTCATCGACCGCATGATCTTCGGGTCCTTGTCCTTCGACGCCATCCTGGTCTTCCTGGTGTTCACCGCCCTCGGCTATCTCTTGTATCTCTTCGTCTATGCGTCGCTGGGATCCCTGGTCTCCAAAGTCGAAGACGTCGGGTCTTCGGTCTCCATCATCACGATGTTGTTCATGGTCGCCTATCTGATCGCTTCGATCGGCATGAACATGCCTAACAGCCTGATGATCAAAATCGGTTCGTATGTCCCGTTCACCGCGATCTTGTCCATGCCGATCCGCTATTTCATGACGGCGGTCCCTTTGTACGAGCTGGTGATTTCGCTGGTGTTGATGGCGCTTACGACCTACGGTCTGGCGATCGTTTCGATCCGCATCTATCGCTTGGGTTCGCTCTCCTATGGAAACCGGATGAGTCTGGTCAAAGCGATCAAGGCGATCCTCGCGAAAAGTTAAGAAAACCAAGCGCATCGACGCTTGGTTTTTTCATGCATTCTTTCCGAAGAAGAATTCTTCCTTGGTTTTGCTTTGGTAGGAGACATAAAGGATGTAGAGCGCCGTGGCCAGACTGCCGGTCGTCATCAAGACGATGAACCAGACGAACTTGGCAATCGGACTCTTTTCACGATACCAGATCCAGAGATAGAAGAGTAAGAATCCGACGTAGAGGTCGACCAGACTCATCTGACCCCAGACCATGCCCATCAAGATTGATCCTTCAGCGGCGAAATCGCCGGTGAGAAGGGAGAAGACGATCATCGCCGCCATCACGACGGCGCCGATCCATGCGAACAGACGTACATTTTTCATAAGGGAACCCCGCATTTCTTGTATCAATTATACACTCGAACCGCGGAGTTTCGGTTGAAATGCTCCGGATTTTCATGGTGATCCGGCATTAAGTCAGATGATTTGACTATCGGCGATGCATTTGGTAACTTTAGGTTAGCAGAAGGCACAAACGATCTTAACCACACCCTGGTTGCAGGGTGTTGCTTTGAACGATGAATAAACTTCGGGAGAAAAACATGACACACCATTCGATTCAAGAAGCACTCAAGGAAGTCCAAGCGGGGAATCCGATCATTCTACTGGATGACGATAGCGAATCCTCGATCGCGCATTTGATGCTGGCGGCGGAAAAAACGACGGAAGAGAAGTTGGAACAGATGATCCAGGTCGGATCGACGACGTTGCATGTCAGTCTGGAAGCCACGCGACTGATCGATCTTGGATTCAAAGCCAGCCATGAAGACAATACCTATCAAGTCGTCAACACGGTTTCCATCGAAGCGCTGACAGCCGATGGAAACAGTGTCGGCGAGAAAATGAAAACGATCGCCACCTTGCTCGATTTCAGTTCGACGGTGGAAGACTTTAGGCAACCCGGCCATCTCTTCATCACGCAAGCCGCGTTTGGCGGCGTGTTGAAACGCGCCGGACACATCGAAGCCTCGATCGACCTGGCGAAACTAGCCGGGTTGAAACCGGTTGGCTTGGTGAGCGAAATCGCACGTCAGGATGGATCCTTGATCCAAGGGGAAGA
>Ga0154525_122_pt2 | contig 31719 bp, 26 predicted proteins | sample RifGroE2_FD_105668 | JGI IMG/M metagenome (GOLD analysis project Ga0154525, IMG submission 105668) | Firmicutes bacterium GWE2_51_13
CGTCCCCCTGGTCGCCGTCGACAAGGACGGTCATCCCGCCACACTTCATCCTTTGACCGGTACGGCGATCGTCGGCGCACAGATGCCGATGTTCGATGAAGTCAAGGAACTCTGCCGTAAGGCGGCGCGTGTCGTCGAGGGCATCCGCATCGTCGGATGGGACGTCTGCGTCACGGAAAAAGGACCGCTCTTGATCGAAGGGAACCCATTTCCGGGAAACGACCTGACGCAACTCCCCGCCCACATGTTGGACGGATACGGTCGATATCATCAGTTCATGGACATTATAGAAGGACGAATCAAAACCCCTCAAGACTAACTCTTCCACCTAAGGAAGAGTTTTTTTAGGTGATTTTCCTTTGGTTTCGTACCTACGGAGGGGTGAACCATGAAAACAGCACGTATCCTCTTGTATCCGGATGAACAGCAGGAAGAACTTCTACAATCGATGGTCGACAACTATGCTTCGCATTTAGTCAAAAGGATTTCCGGTTCAAACGAAGGCATAGGCTCCGCCTCTTCGCTCAGTCCGTCCACCCTCGCTCAACTCGAGCGGGATGTCCTGCGAAGACGGCGAAAATCGAAGGCGGACTGGAAACCCATAACCGCATACTGCCGATGGGGCGACGATTATCTGCTACGCGAACCTTTTCTTTATCTTCCTCGGACTCAAGAGGCATTCATCATGATTCCCTGCATGATCCGTCCGTTTCAAAAGAAACTGTTGGAAGGTGAGTTTCCGCCGACGTTGACGCTGAAAAAGATGAAAAAACACTGGTTTGCGTATCTCTTGGTGGATGAACATCAAAACCGCGAATAATGGCGAAATCCTTTTATTGTCTTGCATGCTAGGTTACAATAAATAACAGAGGGCAATACAATGAAAAAACAACAAATCGGAATCGTCGGCATGGCCGTCATGGGGAAAAACCTGGCGCTAAACATCAGCGACCACGGTTTTTCCATCTCCATCTTCAACCGTACGGTATCGACGGCGCAGGATGTCGCCCGCGAAAACCCGCATTCGGACATCGTCGTCGCAAAGACGGCGGAAGAGTTCGTCGCTTCGCTTGAGACACCGCGCAAGATGATATTGATGGTCAAAGCGGGAAAGGCGGTCGATGAAACCATCGCCGCGTTTCTGCCTTACCTTGAACCCGGTGATCTTTTGATCGACGCCGGGAATTCGTATTACCAAGACACGATCCGTCGTCAGAAAACATTGGAAGAAAAGGGCTTCCGATTCATGGGGATGGGCGTTTCCGGAGGCGAAGAAGGGGCGAGAAAAGGACCGGCGATCATGCCGGGAGGTCGTAAAGAGTCCTATGAATTGGTGAAGGATGTCTTGGTGGCGATCGCGGCAAAAGCCGAAGGGGAAGCCTGCACCACCTATATCGGATCGGACGGGGCGGGTCATTATGTCAAAATGGTCCACAACGGGATCGAATACGGGGACATGGAGATCATCGCGGAAGCGTATAGTGTTTTAAGTAAACTGGGTAGGTTCACCAATCAGGAACTCGGCGAGATTTTCACACAGTGGAACCAAGGGGAGTTAAACAGCTACCTCATCGAAATCACGGCCGCCATCTTCAAGGAAAAAGACGACTTAAGCGATGCGGATCTGATCGATGTGATCAAGGATACGGCAGGTCAAAAAGGGACAGGTATCTGGACCAGCAAGGAAGCCATGGATCTGGGCATCGACGTCTCCGTCATTTCCTCGGCGGTCAATTCGCGTTTCATTTCCGCCTTTGACCAACAACGCGAACTTGCCTCGAAGCAGTTGACGGGACCAAACGTGAACCTTTACGCCGATCGCGGACTTCTGGTCGAAAAAGTGAAAAGCGCGCTTTACGCGTCCAAAATCGTCTCCTATGCGCAAGGGTTTTCTTTGTTGAAAGCCGCGGCCAAACAATATGGCTGGGAACTCGACTACAAAGCGATCGCCAAGATTTTCAGAGGCGGTTGCATCATCCGCGCCAAGTTCCTCAATCGGATCGCCGAGGCGTATGAAAAGAACCCGCAACTTGAAAACCTATTGCTTGACGATTATTTCGCCAAGATCGTCCGCGACGCCCAACAAGATTGGCGCGAAGTGGTCGGCCTAAGCATCGCCAACGGCATCCCCGTATCCGCCTTCGCGGCCGCCATCTCTTATTATGATGCGTTTCGTACCGTACGCTATCACACCAACCTGATCCAGGCGCAGCGCGATTTCTTCGGCGCGCATACCTATCAGCGGACCGATCGCGACGGGTTCTTCCACCATCAATTCCCGGGGACGGAAAATGAGTGATCAACAACGAACAGTATTTACGATCTTCGGTTCGACCGGCGACCTGACCTACCGGAAACTCCTACCCGCATTCTATAACCTTTCGCACAGGAACCGTCTTGCGGAAGATTTCGTCTTGCTTTGCGTGGGACGGAAAAACTATACGACCGAACAATACCTCGAGATCGCATTGCCTTGGCTTAAAAAAGGCGTGCGGTTCAACTTCACCCAAGAAGCGTACGACGCATTCAAGAAGCATGTCCGATACGTCGTCATGGACATGAGCGATCCGGGGCAATACGTTATCCTGAAGAAGGATTATGAAACCATCCAAGCCTCCCTGCACCTCTATTACCTGGCGGTCGCACCGGAGTATTTCGAAAAGGTCGCGCGATCCCTTCGCGACGCCGGGATCCTGGACGACGCGACCGGACATCGCGTCATCGTCGAAAAGCCGTTCGGGAAAGACCTGCAAAGCGCACGTGAAATCAACCGTACGATGACGGAGATCTTCGGCGAAGCCAACGTCTATCGCATCGACCACTATCTCGGCAAGGAAATGATCCAAAACATCATGACCTTGCGTTTCGCCAACGGGATGTTCGAATCGGTATGGGACAAAGACCATATCGATTTCGTCCAGATCAGCGCCACCGAAACGGTCGGCGTCGAGAACCGGGGACCCTACTACGACCAAGCCGGGGCATTGCAGGACATGGTCCAAAACCATCTCTTCCAGATCCTCTCCCTCATCGCGATGGAAGCCCCGAAGAGTCTGGATGCGAAAGACATCCGTGAGAAACAAATCCAAGTACTAAGAAACATCGAAGGATTAAGCAAAGAAGAGATTACCCAGAGCCTGGTGTTGGGTCAATACGTCGCAAGCAGGGATCACAAATGGATCGCCTACACCGACGAAGAGAAGGTTGCGAAAGATTCGCTGACCGAAACCTTCGCGGCCTTGCATGTCACCTTGAAAGATCCCAATTGGACCGGCGTCCCGTTCTATATCCGTAGCGGGAAGCGTCTGCGTCAGAGGGCGACGTACGTGGTGATCGGGTTCAAGCGTCAGCACAACGACCTGTTCGCCGCACAGAATCCTTCCCAGGATTTGTTGCTTATCAAAATCCAGCCGGAAGAGGGCATTTATTTCCGCTTCAATGCGAAAAAACCGGGGTACGGCAGCGAAATTTCACGCGTCTCGATGGATTTCTGCCAGTCCTGCAATTTCGACAACCGCATCAACACGCCGGAAGCGTATGAACGCTTGTTGGATGAGGCGATGTCAGGGGACGACACCTTGTTCACATCATGGCAGCAGGTCGAGACGACTTGGCAGTTCGCACAAGTCATAAGCGATGCCCGAAATGAAGGCTTGATCAAACTCCATCCTTATCCGGCAGGGACCGACGGTCCGCAGGCCGCGCATGATCTACTCATGAAAGACCATCGACGCTGGATCGACTACGAACTCTCCGAATACAGCGAAACATTACAACACTATCCCAACGATTAAGAAGCATCATTGCTTCTTTTTTCGATTCGAACTACAATAGACGTAGGAAGTGATGCCATGAAACGGAAACTGGGAGTCGCCTTATCCGGAGGCGGGATGAAAGCTTATGTGGAAATCGGCGTATTACGCGTACTTGAACAGAAAAACCTGAAAATCGACTGCATCTCGGGAACGAGCATGGGTTCGGTCATCGCGGCGCTGACCGCATGCGGGGCAAACGTACAAGAATTGACGAGAATCATGCTTGAATTGGAGAAACAGTTCATCGACAAGCAGGTTTTCCTGCGCCCGAATCTCAGGGTGTTGCCGTTTGCGAAAAACAAGGCCGACGGGTTCATCGATGCGGAAATCATGGAGACGCTTTTTCAGAAACAGTTGGATCAATTCAACGTCACGATGATGATGGATGTCAAGATGCCCTTGGTGATCACCGCGGTCGATCTGATCAGCGACAAGCTGGTCATCTTCACCAATGTGCCCAACTACTTCGCCAATAAAAAAGAGTGGATCATCGTTTCGGATGTCCGACTCGCGGATGCCGTACGTGCGTCCTGCACCGTACCCATCGTCTTTAATACCAAGAAACTGCTGGAGATGCAGCTGGTGGACGGCGGAGTCAAAATGAACCTGCCGGTTTCACCCTTACGAACGCTTCGATGCAACCGCATCCTTTCGGTTTCTTTGGACAACGAGGTGGAATATCAGGAAAGTTCGCAGTTGATCGACGTGGCGACGCGCATCATCACGATCATGGCGAAAGACATCAATACGCGTGCCAAGAAACTCGCGGATTACAACGTCAACGTCGACGTCAGCAACATCGCGATCTTCGATGTCGGAAAAGGGGACCAATGCATCGAAGTCGGCTACGGAACCGCCAACGAGAAGTGGGGCGAGATCGAATCGGCGATGGCGATGAAAGGCGTGTTGGGGACGATCAAGGAAGAAATCGATAAACTCATCTAAAAAGACAGGTTCAACCCTGTCTTGTTTTCTTAAGGAATTTACGATGCGCGGTAATCAGGGGAAGTGCCTCAAGCTCTTCCTCGCTTACCCATAACAGGGGTGCAAACGGTACGTCGGTTTTGGCGCGATAGTACGTCGTTTCCCAGACTTTGTGGCTGAACACATGTTTCTGCGACTCGATGCGCTCGATGTCTTTCAACGATGCAAGATCGATCTGGGAAGCGACGGGGAAACGGTAATACCCCGCCATCAACCCGTCATCGCTTTCGCCGCTGACTGCGATTTTCCCGTCGTTATCCATAATGATGAAACAATCGTACTTCTCGGTGGGAACTTTCGCTTTCGCCTTTTTGATCGGATATCGCTCTGCCGTTTTGTCCCGATCGGCAAGGCAATGTTCCCTCACAGGGCAATGATCGCAATCCGGCGATTTCGGCGTACAAACCAACGCCCCCAACTCCATCATCGCTTGCGTGAATACGTGGGGGATCGATCCGTCGATCCAATCTTTCATCTTGTCGTCGACGATCGCTTGGGCGGATGCGCTTGAGATCTCGGATTCGATCTTCATCAACCTGGACACGACCCGTGAAACATTCCCGTCGATCGCCGCCACTTTCTCGTCATAGACGATGGATGCGATCGCCGCGGCCGTATACGGGCCGATCCCGGGGATCTTCAGGATTTGCGCATAGGAAGTCGGGAATTCGCCGTTTTCTTCTTGGACGAGCATTTTCGCCCCGTTATGAAGATTGCGGGCACGGTTATAATAGCCCAAGCCCTCCCACATCTTCAAGACATCGCCCTCCTGCGCGTCCGCTAGGCTTTGTATTGTCGGCCAACGGTCCATCCATCGTTCATAATAGGGCAGCATCGTCTCGATGCGGGTCTGTTGGGCCATGATTTCACTGACCCATACCGAATATCCCTCGCGCGTTTTACGGAAGGGGAGTTCACGGCAGTTTTCAAGATACCAACGCTGGAGTTGGGTGACGAAATTTTCCATACGGATAGTATACCATCCCGTTGAACGCAAAATAAAAGCGAATGACTCGCTTTTATTTTTGTTTCGGTTCTCAACCGCCGATTTTTGGAGGGAATGAAGAGATGTTTGTTAAGGATGGGGTTGAGAACGATTGAAGAGAGAACAATCATTGACAACACCGTCCGTTGTCAAGTTGTTACTTACAGTATAACGTAACTTTCTTGACGACTCAACCAAAGCAACCGTGAACGGGATGAAATTCTCGTGAAATCAGGCGTTGAAATAAGACTCCGCCAACCCGTCGAAAACGACTCTTCCTTCACTGAGTTCGATGACGCGTTGACACATCGCCTGCGCGAATGGCAAGTCGTGGGTGATGATGATCAAAGTCAATCCACGTCCATGGAGCGACTTCAGCAATTCTTCGACTTTCTTGGTGTTTTCTTTATCCAAAGATGACGTCGGTTCGTCGATCAACAGGATTTTCGGATTCAACACCAACGCCCGCGCGATCGCGATCCGTTGTTGTTGACCCCCCGAACACTGGTACGGGAATTTCGCGATTTGGTCCTTCAACCCAAGGACATCCAGGAGTTCGACCGCCGTTGCGATGCATTCGCTCTTGGGCTTTTTGGTCCGCAGTCGCAACGGCATGACCAAATTGTCCAGAACGCTAAGGTGCGGAAATAGATTGAATTGCTGGAAAACGACACCGAGTTCGCTGGCGACCTTGTCCGACTTCTTCTGCTTGATGAACGCCGGTTGGTTTTCGATCAGGTATTCGCCTTCATCGGGGACAAGCAACCCGCTGATGATCTTAAGCAAGGTCGTTTTTCCGCTTCCGCTCAGACCCAGAATCCCGAGGATTTCGCCTTCGTTGACCGAAAACCCGATCCCTTTCAGAATCGGCTCTTGATCATAGGCATAGGTAATGTTTTGAAGTTTCAGCATGGTTCCACCTACATTTGTTTCAGGTATGTCTTCTCTAGACGTTTACCGACGGATACGACCATGAAGCTAAACAAGAGATAGAAGATCCCCGCGATGACCAAGGCGTCGACCCGCAGGTCTTTGCCCACGATTTCCTTGGCGTTGCGAAGCATTTCACCGATGGCGATGGCGGCAAGCAGGGAAGTGTCCTTGACCAGCGTGATCGCTTCGTTGATGAGCGGTAATAGCGTATTGCGAAACATTTGCGGGAGGATGATGTTGAAGATGATTTCACGCTTCTTCAACCCTAATACTTGTCCTGCCTGCCATTGTCCAAGCGGGATGATCGCCAGTCCGCTTCGGAAGATCTCCGCGAAATAGGCGGCGTAGTTGATGACGAAGGTGACGGTACCGGCGAAGAATCGGTCCATCCGCATCGGAATCAACAAGGGGATCGCATACATCGTCACATAGAGTTGCAAGAGCAACGGCGTACCGCGGATGATCCAGGTGAACACGCCGATGATCGGTCGCGCCGGTTTCACCATATCCGCCAGTAAACCCAAGACTAAGCCCAAGGGCAAAGCCAGCGCCATCGTCAGGAGATAGACGGTCAGCGAGGTTTTGAATCCTTGGGCGATCGGGGGAAGGATTTCGAGCCAGTATTCCATATCAGCGCAGCAACAAGTCTTCGCCGAACCATTCGACCGAGATGGCGGAACCTGTGCCGTCTTCGGACATTTCATCGAGGATCTCATCGACTTTGTCGCGCAAGGCTTTGTCTTCGAGTCTGAAACCGATGCCGTAGTTTTCCGAATTGAAGACTTCATCGGCGACACGGTATCCTTCGGGGTTTTTCGAGACGGCGTAACGGGCGAAGATTTCATCCGCGACGATCGCATCGATCCCGCCGGCTTGAAGATCCAGGATCGCTTCGGTGATGGTCGTGTACTTCACCATTTCATCCAAGGAAGAGAAGACGGCGTTGCCTTCAAGGGCGGCTTGCCCCGAGCTTTGGATTTCGACGCCGACTTTCAGTCCGCCTAACTCGGAGATCGCATCGACGGTGGATGAACCCAAGGTCAAGATGACGATCCGATTATCGAAATAAGGCTTGGAGAAGAGGATTTCTTTCGCACGGTCTTCCGTGATCGTCAATCCGTTCCAGATCACGTCGATGTTGCCGGAGTTCAATTCCAATACTTTGGCGTCCCAATCGATGATTTGGAATTCGACGTCGACACCCAGACGTTCTGCGACTTCTTTGGCGATTTCGATGTCGAAGCCGGTGACGGTGCCGTCTTCGGTGAATCCCATCGGAGGATATTCGGTATAGCCGACAACCAGTTTGCCTGCCTTTTCAAGGTCGCTCAAGCTGGTGTCTTTCGTTGTGTTGGCGGCGCATGCGCTCAGCATCACCACCAGGATCATCGTCAATAATTTTTTCATACATGTTCTCTCTTTCTCTGTATAGGTGCCATTATACTTTAACACTTTAACAAAGTAAAGAGATAAAGCATAAAAAAGCGAAATTATTTTTTCGCTTTCAAAATCATGCTTTTGTATCCGCCGTTGCCGTGTTGCAGACATCGGTTCACGCGTGAGATCGTCGCGCTGCTCATCCGTGTCTTGTGTTCGATCTGTTCGTAGGTTTCACCCATCATTAAGAGCTTGGCCACTTCCAATCGATCGCGCATATCCGTGATCTCCCCGATCGTGCACAAATCGTCGAAAAACGCATAGCATTCTTCCACTGTTTCCAGTTTCAAGATCGTTTCAAACAGATCGTCGAATTTTTCATCTTTTCGTATCGTCATCGGATCACCTCTTGCTTCAGTATATCAAAGCAGGGGAGAGAAAGGAATCGAAATCGTTCTTGATAAAGAACGACCAAGTGATACAATGGTTCAAGAAGGAAGTGGACCATGCTGAAAGAAAGAATCAAAACGATTTCCGTGCTTCTCTATGGTTTGACATTGATCGTACTTGGCAGCATCCTGCTGATCCGGACGCAATGGATGATCGACCTGTTGTATCGGATCAATCTTTTCGCGATCCTCGGCCTTAGCGCTAGCCGCGTGTTGACCGGGATTCTGGAAAAAGACCGGAATAAGCGGACCAATGGCGTGCTTTACGGTACCTTCATCTTCATCTTGTTTCTCCTAGTGTTGAATTTCCCGATCTTCTTCGGCGCGATGATCCCTTTTCTCTATGGTCTATGGGCTTTGTTGAGCGCGGTCGTCAAGTTCATCACCTGGTATAACTTCCATGTGGATAAAATCTACAATCGGATCTGGGCGTTTCTGGACGCTTTCATCACGTTCATCTTCGCGATGCTGCTGATCCTTGATCCCTTACCCGGCGTCCTACGCTTGACCTATGTCGCGAGCGCGTATCTTATGTTCTATGGTAGCATGCAGTTGTTCTCGGGCATCAATCTTCTCCTCAACGATCTTCTCAAAGACCGCTATAAGATTTTCCTTCATTTCCCCTTACCGATGTTTATCTCCGTCCTTCTTCCTTCACGCATCTACAAAGACCTCCACAAACCTTCATCGAGAACGATCGATTTCCGTCAGAATGTCGATGATCCGCAAGCGGAGGACGAACTTGAAATCTTCATCCATCTTAAGGAAGGGAATAAGGAAGGGTTGGGGCATGTGGATGTCAGTTATCGCGATTTCATCTTTTCCTACGGCCTCCATGATCCTCTGAACCGTCATCTCAACGGTACCTACGGCGACGGAGTTCTAATCCAAGCGAATCGGAAACGTTTCATCGAATACTCGATCACGGGGGAGAATAAGACGATCGTCGCCTTCACTTTGAAACTCAACCTCCAACAGATCAAGCTTATGGAGGAAAGGGTGATCGGTCTGCTGGAACGGACGGAGCCATGGTATCCGCGGTGTTTCATGGATGATTCGATCAACGATTATTCATCCCGCATTTATAAAAACACCGGGGCGAAGTTCTACAAATTCACCAACGGGAAGTTCAAAACCTACTTCTTCGCAAGTACGAACTGCGTCCTGCTGGCCGATCATTTCGTCCAGTTCAAGGGTTTGGAACTCGTTCGACTCAACGGGCTCATCACACCCGGCAGTTATTTCAATTTCCTCAACGAAGCCTATCAGCGTTCTTCACCGATGGTAACGCGTCGGATTGTGTACGAAAAAATGAAAAAGAATGCAAATAATGCTCCACTAGTGTAACTTTTCATCTTGAAGCCGACTAGTATCGCGTCTATAATGAACTTACGAGATGGCTGAAGGTGATCGAAATGATGTGGATCGGACTTGGAGCACTGGCATTCGGAATACTCACCCTGTTTGACCTTCATAAGATCAAACCCATCCATCCGGTTTTCAATCTCAGTTTCGCCTTGGGTTGCCTCTTGTTGGCGACATCGACCGGAGTGTTGCTTTTCACCCGACCGATGGAATTCTCGTTTCCGGCTCAGCCTTGGTTTTGGGTGTTGGCGATCGTCGGAGCGGCCGAGATGTTCTATGCATTGTTCTTCGCACTACCGTTTGATACCACCTATGTAGAAGGCACTCGCCCCATGAAAGTCGTCGATACCGGACTGTATGCGCTTTGCCGCCATCCCGGTGTCTGGGGGTTCTTTGCATTCTATCTTTTTGCGTCTTTGGCATCCGGCAGCGGGGATCTGTTGGTCGCTGGGATCGTGTGGACACTCCTCGACGTACTGCATGTCACCATGCAGGATTTCTGGTTTTTCGAGAAGACGCTTCCTGGGTATGCGGAATACCGCAAATCCACACCGTTCTTGTTTTTCGGGATCAAGCAGATCCGTAATTGCATCCGTTCGTTTTGAGAGGGGAAAGCAGCATGAATTTCGACGCAATGCTAAGAAACAAGCAATATGAAGAAATTTGGCAAAAATATTGCAGTTTTTTAGACTTGTCGCTTTCTCAATACATGACCATTCAACGTAGCCTTCTGATGGAGCAGGTCGAGCTGTTCGCCAATTGCGAACTGGGCTTGAAGATCATGAAGGGTCAGCGTCCGCGGACCGTCGAAGAATTCAGACGTATGGTTCCGCTGACCAAATATGAAGATTATGCCGAGTTTCTTCTTTCCAAAAACAACAATGTGCTTCCTTCCAACGCGGTCGTCTGGATCGAGACGACGTGGGAAGGCGGGTTGGCGCCCGTCAAGGTCGCCCCATATACGGAAACCATGATCAATTACCATCGGGAAATCTGCCTGACCTGTTTCATTTTGGCGTCGAGCACCGAAAAAGGGAAGTTCAACTTGAAGCCAGGGATGAATTTCCTCAACGGAATGGCCCCTCTGCCTTATATCACAGGCTTATTGCCCTATACCATCCAAGGTGAATACAGCGTCAATTTCTTTCCTTCGATCGAAGAAGGCAACAAGATGTCGTTTGGACAACGCAATAAAGAAGGGTTTAGGATGGGCATGGAAAAGGGGATCGACCTTTTCTACGGCTTAAGTAGCGTCATCGTACGGATGGGCGAACAATTCTCCGAAGGGGGGAAGGGTTCGAAAATCAAGATCATGAACTTCAAACCCGGCATGCTTTATAAATTCGCGAAAGCTAAGATCAATAGTAAGATCAGCCACAAACCGATGCTTCCCAAAGACGTATTCGATTTGAAAGGCTTTGTTTGTGCCGGGACGGATACGGCCCACTTCAAGAAAAAGATCGAAGACTTCTGGGGGATCAAACCGTTGGAGATTTTCGGCGGCACCGAAGCGACCTGCATCGCGTGCGAATCGTGGAGTAAGAACGGATTGATCATGTTCCCCAACGTCTGTTTCTACGAATTCATCCCGATGGGCGAATTCTACAAGAATCTTGAAGACCCTGAATATCAATGCCGAACGTACTTGATGGATGAAATCAAGGAAGACGAATATTATGAAATCGTCATCACGACCCTGAAGGGCGGAGCCTTCGCGCGTTATCGCATCGGGGATATCTTTAAATGCGAGTCCATGTCCCGTCCGGAAGACGGCATCATGCTTCCGCATTTCCGCTATGTCGACCGTATCGATCCGATCATCGACCTGGCCGGATTCACCCGGATCACCGAAGCTACGATCACGGAAGTGTTGCATCTTTCCCATTTGCACATCGACCAGTGGTTCGCACGCAAGTCCTATGACAGCGAAAAGCGTCCGTTCATCAACCTGTGCGTCGAAATCAAGCATCCTGCCGACGACCCGGGCATCGACGATGCGGAATTGATTAAGGAAAACCTCGAAATCTATTTCAAATACATCGATGAGGATTACAAGAATTTGCGGAAAATGCTTGGGATCGAGCCCCTTAAGGTTACCGTCCTTCCCTCAGGCAGTATCCAGAAGTATCAGAACACAATCAAGCACAAAGTCAGCAAAGTCAATCCGTCCCATTACGATGTGACGGAGATCTTGAAAATCGCCTTCCAAGGGTCGGGAGGGATCTTCTCATGATCGATCAACTCCTGGTCGTATTGTATTGGGGATTACCCAGTCTTTCGTTAGCGTTCGCCCTGACGATTTTGATCATTCTGGGATTGTCGAAGAAGGACAATCTCATCAAATCGTTCATGTTCATGATGATCAGCATGGCGGTCTGGTCTTCGACTTCCTTGCTGATGAAAATGAACGTCGCGCCGGGCACCTTGTTCTGGAACCGCTTCATGGTCGCTGCCTTGGTCATGATCCCGTTTGGCGCCTATATCTTCTTCACCATCTACATCCGGATGAAACGCCGTTTGTCGATCTTCTTCTGGACCATTATGATCGGCATCATCCTCGTCCTGAACTCGATGGGGTTGACCACGTTGACCGCTGAAATGGTCGCGACACCTGGAGTATCGCCCTACGTCGAACTTCAATATGAAATCGGCATCGCTTCGTATTTCTGTTACGGAGCCATTTTCGCACTATTGGTCGTGTGTCTGCTTCTCGCCCGTAAGGAATATAAGAGCGCGAAGCCCTATACGACCGGACTGAAGAACATCATCATCGCGCTGTTCGTCCTGTTTGTCGGATTCGGAGCGAACTTGGTCCCAGTCATCGGGAAATATCCGATCGACTTCGCGGCCGGGGCGATCGCTTCCGTCTACTTCATGACCGCGATCTATAAGAACCGCGTCCTTGAACTGAAGTTCGTCATCACCAAAGCGGTCATTTTCACCGCCTTGTTGACAGCGATCACCATCGGAAGCATCTACGCCGTCAACGCCTTGATTTCAACCTTCAATGCGATGAATACCGGCTTGGATCAGAACTTGTTCATCCTGGTCGTCACCTTCGTCTCCTTGTTGGTTTTCCAACCGTTGTTCAAGATGATCTACAACCTCGTCAACAATTTCTTCTACAAAGATGAAAACCGTCGTAACAACCTGATCAAGCATTTCACCCTGCGTATCGCCAATAACCTCGACTTGGGTTTGATCATCGAAGACTTGATGCGTGTCATTTCCGAAGTCAGTTCCAACGAACGCAACTATATCTTCTTGCGGAACATGGATGAAGACCGCTTCGATTTCTATGCCTCGGGTAAGAAACTCGACCGCGTCGCGATGAGCTTCGCCAATACCCATCCGATCGTCCGTTGGTTCGAACAGACCGACGACATCATTTTCAGTAAAAACATGGATACCCATCCGTTCTTCAAGACGATGTGGGACACCGATCGGATGCAACTGAATCAAATCCTCATGGAAGCCGCCATCCCGTTGAAATACAACAGTAAATTGATCGGGATTTTGGTGATGTGCAGCAAGGATATCCGTTCGATCAAGGACATCGACAACATCGAGCAGCTTTCGATGGTTTGCGTCACCGCGTCGATCGCGATCTCCAACGCCCGTCTGTATGAAAAAGCGAAGACGGAAGCCCAGATGGATGCGGTCACCTCCGTATTCAACTACCGTTATTTCATGGATAAACTCATTTCGGTCACAGCGGATCGAAAACGCGGTACGACCGCGGTTTGCCTGGTCGGTCTGGATATGTTTACAGTCTACAACGACATCTACGGACACTATGCCGGGGATGCGGTCTTGATCAAGATCGCCTCGATCATCAAGCAGGTCTGCGGGTCCTACGGCACCATCAGCCGCTACGCCGGGGATATCTTCGCCGTCGTGCTGCCGTTCATGGATACCAAGCAGTCCTATGAGATGATGGAGAAGATCCGGTCCCAAGTCGAAGGGACGTCGATGTCGCCTGAAGAAGACACACCCCGCCACGTCACCGTCAGTATCGGGATCAGCGTGTTCCCCAACCAATCCAAAGATGATAAGGAATTATTGAAACATACGACCTTGGCGTTGTCCGAAGCGAAGAAGACCGGTCGCAACAAAACGGTGATCTACAATTCCGAAATGGAAGAACTGGGACATAGCACCAACGAGAACGACGAGAACCAGATGGCGACGATCTACGCCTTGACCGCGGCGATCGATGCGAAAGACCACTTTACCTTCGGGCATTCACAACGTGTCGCGAAATACGCGACGGCGATCGCCGAAGCGATGGGGGCCAAGTCGGAAGAAGTCGAAATCATCCGCCAAGCCAGTCTGTTACACGACATCGGGAAGATCGGGATTTCGGAAAACGTCCTCACTAAGATGACGCGTCTGACGACGGATGAATATGAAACCATGAAGAAACACGTGGATTTGTCGATTACGATCATCAAATACCTGCCTTCCTTCAACAAGGTTATCCCGAGTGTCATCGGGCACCATGAACGGTGGGACGGAAAAGGCTATCCACGTCGCATCAAAGGCGATAACATCGCGTTCGGCGCACGTTGCATCGCGATTTCCGACGCTTTCGACGCAATCACGTCCGACCGCCATTACAAATCCTACATGAGCATCGAATACGCCTTGGAAGAGATTCTACGTAACGCCGGCAGCCAATTCGACCCAGTGATGGCGGAGATGTTCGTCCGACTGGTGAAAGAGGGAAGACTCATCGTCGAACCCACCCGCAGTAACCAATACGCCAAGACGTCCAGTTTCGAACAAACCATTTCCTAAAGGTCCGCAAGGACCTTTAGTCGTTTTCACAGTATTTCACAGGACTTTTGTCTATCCTAAAGGGAGGAGGCAGATATGCAAACAACGAAAATCTCAATCATCGGCGCAGGCTTCGTCGGATCGACGAGCGCCTTCGCCATCATGGACGAAGGGTTGTCCAGTGAAATCGTACTGGTCGACGTGAATATGGAGAAGGCGGAAGCCGAGGCGATGGATCTTCGCCACGGTGCGGCGTTTGTCAAGGCGGTCGATATCGTCAGCGGTACGATCGAAGATACGAAGAATTCCGATTTGATCATCATCACGGCGGGGATCGGCCCCAAACCCGGTGAATCCAGACTCGATATCCTGAAGAAAAACATCCCCATCTTCAAATCCATCGTCCCGCAGCTTGTCAAGTATAGCCCCAAAGCCATCTTCCTTGTCGTTTCCAACCCGGTCGATGTGCTGACGTACCTTACCTATACCTATTCCGGTCTTCCTTCCAACCGGGTCTTCGGTTCGGGAACCGTTTTGGATACCTCGCGTTTCAAGTCCATTCTATCCAAATCTTTCGATGTCGACGCCAGAAACATCCATGCCTACATCATCGGCGAGCACGGGGATTCGGAAATCGCCGCATGGAGCGCGACGAAGATCGCCGGGATGAGCGTCGATCAATACGCCCTTGACGTCATGGGCAAGCTCGAGCCGGGGTTCAAGGAGCGGATCCACCATGAAGTGAAGAACGCCGCCTACGAAATCATCAATCGGAAAGGATATACCAACTACGCCGTGGCCTTATCCGTTCGCAGAATCGTGGAAGCGGTATTGCGCGACGAGAAGTCGATTTTGACCGTCAGCGCCTTGTTTAGCGGTCAGGAGGGGATATCGGATGTCTACATGGCGATGCCCTGCGTGGTCTCCAGAAACGGCGTAGAGCGCATTTTACCGATCCCTTTGGACCCCTATGAGAAAGAAAGCCTCAGAAAATCTGCCGAAATCCTGAAATCTTCCATCATTGACATCGAATCATTTCAACCAGGCTAAAAAGGTGCTATAATAAAGTGTCTTTTGAAAGAAGGGTTCCAATGAGTCATATCAAGATGATTAATATCGCCGTCATTGCGCACGTCGATGCCGGGAAGAGCACGCTGGTCGATGCCTTCCTTGCCCAAAGCAACGTATTTCGTAAAAACGAGGAAGTCGTAGAACAGGTCATGGACAGCAATGCGCTCGAACGTGAACGCGGCATCACCATCTATTCCAAAAACTGTTCCGTCTATCATAACGACGTCAAAATCAACATTGTCGACACGCCCGGGCATGCCGACTTTTCAAGCGAAGTCGAGCGGATCATCCGCACCGTCGACACCGTCATCCTGCTTGTGGATGCCAGCGAAGGGCCGATGCCGCAGACCCGCTTCGTCCTTCAGAAGTCGCTCGAACTCGGATTGAAACCGATCCTCCTCATCAACAAGATCGATAAACAGGACCAACGCGCCGAAGTCGTCGTGGATCTGGTCTATGACCTCTTCCTATCGTTAGAAGCAACCGACGAACAGCTGGATTTCCCGATCCTTTACGGTATCGCCCGTCAAGGCATCGTGAAACATCATCCCGACGATGAATCCGATTCGATCGAACCCCTTTTCGAAACCATCGTCAAACATGTCGGATCCTATCCGGATTATGACGATGAACCCGTACAAATGCAGGTCAGTTCGTTGGCGTACGATGAGTACATCGGACGCTTAGGGATCGGACGCCTTTACAAAGGGGTATTGAAGGTCGGCCAAAGCGTGATCATCGCGAAAGGTAAGTCCCAGGTACGTCAAACCGTATCCCAACTCTTCATCTATGAAGGCTTGAAGCGTGTTCCGGTCAAGGAAGCGCAAAGCGGCGAAATCGTCATCATCGGCGGGATCGCGGACATCTCCATCGGGGATACGCTCTGTGATCCGCAAAACGTCAACCCACTGCCTTTGATCCCCATCGAAGAACCGACCTTATCCATGAATTTTCTGGTCAACACGTCTCCGTTTGCGGGTAAGAGCGGCAAGTACGTCACGTCGCGAAACATCCGTGAACGATTAACGAAAGAATTGGAAGTCAATGTCGGATTACGGGTCGAAGAACTCGAATCCACCGATAAATTCAAAGTCTCGGGTCGCGGTGAACTCCACTTGACGATCCTTGTTGAAAACATGCGCCGGGAAGGGTTCGAACTCGCGGTTTCCAAACCCGAAGTCATTTTCCGCTATATCGCCGGTGTCCGCAACGAACCGATGGAGCAGATCATCATCACCGTCCCCACCGAATATTCAGGCGTCATCATCACCAAAATGAACCAACGCAAAGCGCAGATGGTCAATATGGATGAAAAGAACGGCTACGTCATGATGGAGTGGCGTGCCGCCACCCGTGCCCTCATCGGTTATCGCGGCGAGTTCATCAACGATACCCGCGGAGAAGGAACCATGGTCCGTCAGTTCGCCGGCTATGGCGAATATGTCGGCGAAGTCCCGCAACGTCAGTTGGGTGCGATGATTTCAACCGAAACCGGAATGTCGATGACCTACTCGATCTTCAACCTTCAAGAACGCGGCCAGTTCTTCATCGGAGCCGCCGAACCGGTATATGAAGGTCAGATCATCGGGATGAGTTCACGCGACCTCGATATGGAAGTCAACCCTACGAAAAACAAAAAGCTGACCGCGATCCGTTCCAGCGGAAACGACGAAGCGATGCGCTTGGTCACACCGCGTCAGATCACCTTGGAATACGCCGTCGAATTCATCCGCGATGATGAATTGGTGGAAGTCACCCCCGATGCGATCCGTCTGCGTAAGAAGCATTTGTCTCTGATCGAACGCAAATCGGCCTATCGCAACGCACGCAACGAAGCGGAAGACGCCAACGAAGATTAACGGGAACATTTCCCGTTTTTTTATGCAGACATTGTATAAAATCGGTTGATTTTCACAATTAATAAAATGTTCACAAATGTCGGGTACTTGAGTTCTATATGACGGTCGGGTTATGCTATCATTGAACCATACGGAAAGATACTTTCCCTATTTTGGAGGCAAACATGAAATCACTTCAACTTTCACAGAATCTTTGGTGGATCGGATCGTTGGATCCCGATCTGCGCGGTTTCGATATCATCATGGAAACGGAATTCGGCACCACCTACAACTCATATGTATTGAAGGGTTCCGAAAAGACCGCCATCATCGATACCGCCAAACTGAAGACCTATGACCAATACATCGCCAAATTATCCGAAGTCGTCGACGTCAAAGACATCGACTACATCATCGTCAACCATACCGAACCCGACCATGCCGGGTCGATCGGGAAACTGATCCAACAGAACCCGGACATCACGATCGTCGGGACGCAGACCGCGTTGACTTTCCTCAAAGACATCGTCAACGCACCCTTCAATTCGATCGCGGTCAAGGAGAACGACACCTTGAGCCTGGGGGATCGCACCCTTCGCTTCATGATCCTGCCCAACCTGCATTGGCCCGATACCATGTACACCTTCGTCGAAGAAGACGGGGTGCTGTTTACCTGCGACTCCTTCGGGGCGCATTTCTGCGACGAGAACGTCCTTCTCAGCAAAGTCACGGACCGCGTCGGGTATGAGCGTTCGCTAAAATACTACTACGACATGATCCTCGATCCGTTCCCCAAACATATGCTGAAGGCGTTGGATCGCATCAAGAACCTCAACATCAAACTTATCGCGACCGGACACGGTCCGGTATTGGATCAGGAAATCCCTGAAATCCAGGCGAAATACAAAGTCTGGGCGACGCATGTCAACCCCAACCCGCGTAAAACCGTCATCATCCCTTATGTCAGTGCCTATGGGTACACCAAGGAAATGGCGATGAAAGTCAAAGAAGGCTTGGAAGCGACCAATGAACTGGATGTGCGGATGTACGATATGGAACATACGCCGATGAAAACGGTCGTGGATGAAATCTACAACGCGGACGGCATCCTGATCGGTACGCCGACCATTTTGGCCGAAACTCCGAGACCCCTATGGGATTTGCTTTCCATCCTCTATCCTCCGGTCCACGGAGGCAAGTTCGCTTCCGCGTTCGGGGCGTTTGGATGGAGCGGTGAAGGGGTTCCGCACATGTTGGAACGCTTGAAGCAACTTCGCATGAAAATGTCCGAGGGACTCAGCCTACGATTCAAACCCAACGAAGATAAGCAGAAACAAGCCTATGACTGGGGATTCACCTTCGGTCAGCGGGTCTTGGGCAAAGACAAAGTCAAAGTCGAGAAGCCCGTGATCCGGGCGTGGAAGTGCATCGTCTGCGGCGAAGTCATCCTTTCACCCGAGCGTCCGGCGATTTGTCCGGTCTGCGGGGCGCCGGCGGAACAGTTCGTCGAAATCCCGTATACCGAAATCACCTACAGCAGCGAAAGCAGGGAAAGCATTTTGGTGCTTGGAAACGGCGGCGCCGCGGTCAACGCGGTCGAAGCGATCCGTTTGAGAAACAAAGTCTGCGACATCGAAATCGTCGGCGAGGAAGACCAATTGGCCTACAACCGTCCGATGTTGACGAAGGAGTTCTTCGGGGACTTCAAGAAAGACGAATTCCTATTGAAACCCGAGAAATGGTATCGTGAAAACAACATCACTTTGACCTTAGGGACCAAAGCCGTGAAACTGAATGCGGAAAACAAAGAAGTCGTCTTCGACAACGGCGAAGTGCGCGGATACGACCGCTTGATCATCGCGACCGGGGCGGATTGCTTCGTTCCGCCGATCACGGGTGCGCAACGCGACAACGTCGTGAAGATCCGTCATCTGCAGGATGTGGCGAAAATCAAGGAACTCATCAAGTCCACGAAACGCGCGCTGGTCATCGGCGGCGGGATCTTGGGCCTGGAAGCCGCGTGGCAGATGAAGCGCGCCGGCTTGGACGTCGTGGTCTTTGAAATGCTGCCGGCGTTGATGTTAAGGCAACTCGATGAGACAACCTCTCAAAAACTGCGTTTATGGACCGAAGGCAAGGGGATCGAGATCCACACCAACGTCCAAATCAAGGAAATCACGGGTGAAGGTGCTCTTGCGGATGGAATCCTCTTGGGTGACGGACGTAAGTTCGACGGCGAACTGATCATCATTTCCGCCGGGGTCCGGGCGAACGTCGAGTTGGCGAAAAACGCCGGCATTACGATCAACCGCGCCATCGTCGTCGACGAACACATGGAAACCAACATCAAAGGCATCTATGCGGCAGGGGACTGTGCCGAATTCAACGGATTCAACTGGGCGATCTGGCCGCAGGCGGTCGACATGGGGAAAGTCGCCGGGGCGAACATCGTCGGCGATACCGTCACCTATACCCCGATCCTACCCGCGGTGAGCGTACATGCCATGGATACCGATCTCTTCGCGATCGGGGATTGCGGGAAAGACCCCAACAAGACCTACCGCACCCTTGAAAGCAACGACCTCGCCAAGCCTTCCTATGCCAAGTACTTCTTCAGTGAGAACAAGTTCGTCGGCGGGGTCATCTTCCATGATGTCTCCAAAGGGATCTTCCTGACCGAAGCCCTCATGAACAACTATTCCTACGCCGATTTCCTCAAAGAAGAACCCAAACACTAGAGCGACCTCCCGCAAGGGAGGTTTTCTTATCGACTTGCAAAAGCTGGCCCACTATGTCAAAATAACCATGGAATTCACAGACAGGTAACACAATGGAAAAATTTTGGTTGGAAATCACACATGAATGCAAGCAATCCGGAGCCCGTACCGGGATCCTTCATACCCCCCACGGCGATGTCTTGACGCCGATGTTCATGCCGGTCGGCACGCTCGCGACCGTCAAGTTCCTTTCACCGGAAGAAATCGAGGAAATCAAATCCGGGGTAATTTTGTCAAACACGTATCATCTTTGGCTTCGTCCCGGCGACGAGATCGTCCGGGATGCCGGCGGACTCCACACCTTCATGAACGTCAAGAATCCGATCCTAACGGATTCAGGCGGCTTTCAGGTCTTTTCCCTGAGCGATTCGCGTAAAATCACCGAAGAAGGGGTGACGTTCAAGAACCATCTCAACGGCGATACCATGATGCTGTCGCCGGAGAAATCGATTCAGATCCAAAACAACCTCGGGGCCGACATCATCATGAGTTTCGATGAATGTCCGCCGTTTCCGGCGACCCATGACTATATGAAAGCGAGTGTCGAGCGTACCTTGCGTTGGGCACAACGCGGGAAGGACGCCCATCAGCGTCCCCATGACCAAGCTTTATTCGGCATCGTACAGGGCGGGGAATACGAAGACCTACGCGAATATTCCGCCAAAGCCTTGGTCGACATGGATTTCCCAGGCTACTCGATCGGCGGGACGTCGGTCGGCGAAACCAAGGAAGTCCTCTACCGGATGGTCGATTACAGCGTAAAATGGCTACCCAAGGATAAACCCCGCTACCTCATGGGCGTCGGATCCACCGACGCGATCCTTGAAGGTGTGTTACGCGGAATCGACATGTTCGACTGCGTCCTTCCGACGCGCATCGCGCGACATGGCACCCTCATGAGCAACCAAGGCCGCATCAACATCCGCAACGCCAAATATGAACGCGACTTCGGACCCCTTGATCCCGAATGCGATTGCTACACCTGCAAAAACTATTCAAGGGCGTACCTGCGCCATTTGATCCGTTGCGATGAAGGCTTGGGCCAACGTCTTTTATCCATCCATAACCTTCGCTTCTTGATCAAACTGACCGAAGACATCCGTCAAGCGATCAACGAAGACCGTTTCTTGGATTTCAAGAACGAATATTTCAAAAAACATAAACTCAACAGCATCGATTCGAGAGGTTTCTAATGCGAACACAGGACTTCGATTTCCAACTTCCACCCCATTTAATCGCCCAAACCCCCTTAAGCGACCGTAGCGCCTCAAGGCTTTTGGTCGTGGACAGATCCACCCAAAGCATCACCCACCGTCATTTCTACGACCTGCCCGAGTATCTTCATGCCGGAGATGTGCTGGTCCTCAATGAAACCAAGGTACTGCCGGCACGTTTGTTCGGGGTGAAGGAAGAAACCGGGGCGCATGTCGAACTGTTGATCCTGAAACATGAGAACGACGAGGCGGAATGTCTGGTCGGCAATGCGAAAGTCGTCAAGGTCGGGACGATGATCACTTTCGGGGATGGCGATCTCAAAGCGCAATGCCTGCAGGTGTTGCCGGAGGGCTTGCGCATCTTCAAGTTCATCTACACCGGGATTTTCTACGAAATCCTGGACCGTCTTGGCATCATGCCTTTACCTCCATACATTAAAGAGAAACTTCAAGACCCCGATCGATACCAAACCGTGTATGCGAAAGAGAAGGGCAGCGCCGCCGCCCCGACCGCCGGTCTGCATTTCACCCCCGCTCTTCTTCAAACGTTGGAGGAAAAAGGGATCGAGATCGTAAAAATCACCCTCCATGTCGGACTGGGGACGTTTCGTCCCGTCGAAGTGGAAGACGTGACTACGCATAAAATGCACGAAGAGATGTATACTGTCAGTGAAGAGGCCGCCAAGCGTTTGAATATGGCGAAAAAAGAAGGACGGCGGATCATTTCCGTCGGAACCACATCGACAAGGACGCTGGAAACCCAACTGAAGAAGTTCGATGATTTCAAAGCCGAAAGTTCATCCACCGACATCTTCATCTATCCCGGATTCAAGTTCAAAGCGGTCGATGTACAAATCACCAATTTCCACCTCCCGAAGTCGACCCTGATGATGCTGGTGAGCGCATTCGCCACCAAAGACCTTATTTTCAAAGCGTATCACGAAGCCATCAAAGAGGAGTACCGATTCTTCTCTTTCGGAGACAGCATGCTGATCCTATGAAGAAATTCGATGCGTATGCCTGGGAAAAGGAAGAACTCGAAAAAATCAAAGCTTTACCGAATAAGCCGAGTCTTTTACTACACTCGTGTTGCGCCGTCTGCAACTCCTATCCTTTGGAATATCTCGCCGATTTCTTCGACATCACCCTCCTTTACAACAACCATAACCTGTATCCGGAGATCGAATACGACATCCGCCTGCACGAACTGAACGCTTATGTCGACCGTTTCAATCAACGATCTGGCCAGACCGTGAAAATCGTCCCCTACGACATCAAGCGGGATGAATACCATGAAACCTATTTGGCGAAACGCGCCGATGATAAAGAAGGCTACGGACGCTGCCGCATGTGCTATGCGCTACGCATGAACGAAGCGATGCGTTATGCCAGCGAACATCATTTCGACTATGTCAGCACGGTCATGACGATCTCGCGGCAGAAAAACAGCGCCTTCATCAACGACATCGCGCGACGCTTGATGCCCGCGTATCCCGACTTGAAATACTTCTATTCAAACTTCAAGAAAAACAAAGGGATCGACCGAAGCGTCGAAATCGCCAAAGAAGAGAAAATGTATCAGCAGCAGTACTGCGGCTGCCTCTATTCCTACCTCGATGCGAAACAAAAGGGGAAAGACGTCGATCATCGCACGTATCCCTTTGACAAAGGCTGAACGGGTCGCTATAATTTATGCAATGGCAGAGAACGGAAGAAGTAGCCTTGTCGGGGAACATAGAAAGTATCGGGGTGATGGAACGATACCAAAGACAAAGCGAAAGTCGTCCGGGAGCCGGTTTTTCGAACAGAGTAGAAAAACACGTACACCGACGTTACCGGATCGAGCACAGTAATGTGAAATTTAGGTGGTACCACGCAAAAGCGTCCTTGTCAGGGCGCTTTTTTTGCGAAGGAGGGAAAGATATGCTGGAATTGTTTGTACCGACGATCGAAACCGATCGTCTGATTCTCAGACCGATCCGCATCGAAGATGCGCAGGATCTCTTCGACTATGCATCCGATGAAGAAGTCGTGAAAATGCTGAGTTGGCCGCGACACGAGACGCTTGAGCGGAGCGTGAAGTCGATCAATGAACACTTCCTGACACGCCCTCAAAGGGGAATTCCCGAAGCCTTCGCGATCGTACTCAAAGAAAACGGGAAGATGATCGGAACGGTCGACGTGCATACCGTCCGATTCGGCGATGTGGGTGAAATCGGGTATGTGCTTAACCACACCTACCATAACCACGGATACATGAGCGAAGCGCTCAAGGCAGCCATCCCGATCTGGTTTACGATGACCGGTTTCCGCAGGCTGGAGATCATGCACAACATCATCAACATCGCCAGCCGGAAAGTCATCGAAAAAGCCGGATTCATCAAAGAAGGGGTCTATCGTCAGTTAAGAAGCGAAAAAGACGGACAATACTATGATTTCCCGTTCTACGCCCTACTTAAGGAAGATATCGAAAGAGAGTAACATTATGAAAAAAACACTGGATACCAAATACAACCATCACGACGTTGAAACCGGCGTTTACGACCATTGGGTCGAAGCCGGATATTTCACCGCCGGGGATAAAAGCAAGCCGCCGTTCACCATCGTGATCCCGCCACCCAACGTCACCGGTAAACTCCATTTAGGGCATGCCTGGGACACCACCCTGCAAGACATCATCTCGCGTTATAAACGACTTCAAGGCTACGACATGCTTTGGTTGTCGGGCATGGACCATGCGGGGATCGCGACGCAAGCCAAAGTCGATGCGAGGTTGCGTGAACAAGGCATCTCGCGCTATGACCTTGGCCGTGAGAAGTTCCTTGAAAAAGCCTGGGAGTGGAAAGAGGAATACGCCGGTCATATCCGTCAACAATGGGCGAAACTCGGCCTATCGCTGGATTATTCACGCGAACGCTTCACGCTGGACGAAGGACTCAGCGAAGCGGTCAAGAAAGTCTTCGTCCAGCTCTACAACGAAGGCTTGATCTATCAAGGAAAACGGATCATCAACTGGGATCCGCTCGCCCAAACCGCCCTCTCCAACATCGAGGTCATCCACAAGGAAGTCGAAGGCAGTTTCTATACCTTCCGCTATAAAGTCGTCGAGACCGGCGAATTCATCAGCGTGTCGACCACGCGTCCCGAAACGATGTTCGGGGACGTTTGCGTCGTCGTCCATCCGGAAGACGAGAAATACAAGCACATCCACGGCATGCATGTGGAAAACCCGGCCAACCATGAAATCCTGCCGATCTTGGTCGACGATTACATCGACATCGAATTCGGTACGGGCGCCATGAAATGTACGCCGGCCCACGACCCCAACGACTACGCGCTTGCGATCAAACACCAACTGGAAATGATCGTCTGTATGAACCCCGACGGGACGATGAACGAGCGGGCAGGGGAATTCGAAGGCATGGACCGCTTCGTCTGTCGCAAAGCTTTGACTCAACGAATCAGCGAAGAAGGCAACACCGTCAAGATCGAAACCCACATCCATCAGGTCGGACACAGCGAACGGACCGACGTCATCGTCGAGCCGTATTTATCCAAACAATGGTTCGTCAAGATGAAACCCTTGGCGCAGGATGTCTTGGATGCGCAACGGGGCGAAGACCCCATCCGTTTCATCCCGCAGCGTTTCGAGAACGTCTTTGAACGCTGGATGGAAAACATCGAAGACTGGTGCATCTCCCGTCAGTTATGGTGGGGGCACCGCATCCCGGTCTGGTACCACAACACACAAGACAAGATCCACTGCGACATGAACCCGCCCCAAGACATCGAAAACTGGCATCAGGACGAAGATGTCCTGGATACCTGGTTCTCCAGCGCCTTGTGGCCGTTTAGCACCTTGGGATGGCCCCAGGAAACCGAAGACTTCCAACGCTATTACCCGACTTCCGTTTTGGTCACCGGCTACGACATCATCTTCTTCTGGGCGGCGCGCATGGCGTTCCAAGCCCGTCACTTCACAAAGAGCGTCCCCTTCAACGATTTGGTCATCCATGGTCTGATCCGCGACAGCGAAGGTCGCAAGATGAGCAAATCCCTGGGCAACGGCGTCGACCCGATGGATGTGATCGACCAATACGGGGCCGATGCCCTGCGTTTCTTCCTTTGCACCAACTCCGCCCCGGGCCAGGATTTGCGCTACTCCCAGGAAAAAGTCGAAGCCTCCTGGAACTTCATCAACAAGATCTGGAACGCGTCCCGTTTCGTCCTGATGAACCTGCCGGAAGATTTTCAATCGGAAGACCTGAGACATTGCGACCTTTCACCGATCGACCTGTGGATCATCCAACGCTTCAACGCGACGTTGGGCGAAGTCGGTGCGGCGATGGAGAAATACGACTTCGCTTTGGCCGGCAACCATCTCTATTCCTTCGTCTGGGACGACTTCTGTTCCTGGTATATCGAATTGGCGAAGTCCGGGCTCAACAGCAGCGACCACGGCATCGTCCAGGCGACCCGTACGACCCTCAAGACCGTTCTGATCGGAATCCTCAAGATGTTGCACCCGTTCATGCCCTTCGTCAGTGAAGCGATCTACGGGGCGTTGGAAGAGGGGGCGCTCTGCGTCACTTCTTGGCCTAGTACGATCGAAAGACAAGACGCGACGGCCTTGGACCAAGTCGAACTGTTGATTTCGCTGATCGGCGAAATCCGCACTTTGCGGACGGAATACAACCTCAAGCCGGCATCCCCCCTCAACATCGTACTCAATCTCGACGATGGGAAAACGGTCGACCTCTTCCAGCAACTCATCCTGGAGAAAATGGTTAAAACAACTTTGATCCATAAAATCGAAGGGGAGACCTTGCTTCGTCCGATACGCGGCGGTAGCTTCAGCGTCAAGATGAGCGAGTTGGTCGACCTCGACGTCGAGATCAAACGCCTTGAAAACGAACTTGCGAAACTGGACAACGAAATCCTGCGTTGCGAAGGCATGTTGGCGAATGAACGCTTCGTACTGAAAGCCCCGGCGCAAAAAATCGAAGAAGAGCGTCAAAAACTGGCCGAGTATCGTCGCCAACACGAAATGACGGCGCAAAAACTACAAACATTGCGCTAAAGCGTGAAAATTGAGAGCCACAGGGACGTGTTTCCTGTGGCTTTTTAGCGCTTTTTTCGCTATAATGTAAGCGTTATATGGCATAAGCCGAAGGAGGAAAAATGAGCACGAAATACGTATACACATTCTCCGAAGGTAATGGAAGCATGCGTAATCTTTTGGGAGGCAAGGGTGCCAACCTGGCCGAGATGACCAATCTCGGAATGCCCGTCCCACAAGGATTCGTCGTCACGACGGAAGCATGTTCCCGTTACTATGAGGACAAAGAAACGATCGCCGACGATATCAAGGCTGAAATCTTCAGTTATTTGGCGAAATTGGAAGAATTGACCGGCAAACAATTCGGGAACCCCGACAATCCGTTGTTGGTTTCCGTCCGTTCCGGATCCCGCGCATCCATGCCGGGGATGATGGACACCATCCTGAATCTCGGTTTGAACGACGTGGTCGTCGAAGGCTTCGCGAAACTCGCGAACAACCCTCGTTTCGCCTATGATTCCTACCGCCGTTTCATCCAGATGTTCTCCGATGTCGTCATGGAGCTGCCCAAGCACAACTTCGAAGTCATCATCGATGAAATGAAGGAAGAAAAAGGCATCAAGCAGGATACCGATTTCACCGCCGACGATTTGAAAGAAATGGTCCGCCGTTTCAAAGCCTATTATCGTGAACACAAGAACAGCGATTTCCCGTCGGACCCCAAGGACCAACTCATCGAAGCGGTCAAAGCGGTTTTCCGTTCCTGGAACAACGCACGCGCGATCTACTATCGCCGCATGAACGACATCCCCTCGGATTGGGGCACCGCCGTCAACATCCAATCGATGGTCTTCGGGAACACCGGCGACGATTCGGGAACCGGCGTCGCGTTCACACGCAACCCGGCCACCGGTGAAAAGAAACTCTACGGTGAATTCCTGATGAACGCGCAGGGTGAAGACGTCGTCGCGGGGATCCGTACGCCCAAGACGATCGACCAACTGAAAGAAGTCATGCCGCACGCCTACGACCAATTCGTCGAAATCTGCGACAAGCTTGAAACCCACTATAAAGACATGCAGGACATGGAATTCACGATCGAACACGGGAATCTGTACATGCTGCAGACGCGTAACGGGAAACGTACCGCGGCCGCCGCGTTGAAAATCGCCGTCGACCTCGTCGAAGAAGGCATGATCACCAAGGAAAAAGCGGTGTTGCAGGTCGATCCGAAACAATTGGACGCCCTGTTGCACCCACAATTCGACGCCGTTAAACTCAAAGAAGCCAAACCGATCGGACGTGCGCTACCGGCCTCCCCGGGTGCCGCTTCCGGACGCATCGTCTTTACCGCAGCAGCCGCCGTCGAATGGAAGAACCGCGGAGAGAAAGTCATTCTCGTCCGTTTGGAAACCTCGCCTGAAGACATCGAAGGCATGCACGTATCACAAGGTATTTTGACCGCCCGCGGAGGGATGACCTCCCACGCCGCCGTCGTCGCCCGCGGCATGGGCACCTGCTGCGTTTCCGGATGCGGCGAACTCAAGTTCGGCAACAAATCCTTCGAACTTGGCGGAAAAGTCTACAACGAAGGCGATTGGCTCTCCTTGGATGGAACCTCAGGCAACATCTACGGCGAAAAGATCCCGACCGTCCCCGCATCGATCACCGGCGATTTCAGAAAACTCATGGGATGGGCCGATGAAATCCGCACCTTGAAAGTACGCACCAACGCCGACACCCCCAAAGACGCACGTCAAGCTTTTGAATTCGGCGCCGAAGGGATCGGACTTGTCCGTACCGAACATATGTTCTTCGAAGCCGACCGCATCAAGGCGATGCGCGAGATGATCGTTTCCAAGTCGGAAGACCAACGCCGCAAAGCGTTGCTGAAACTGTTGCCGATGCAACGGAGCGATTTCGAAGGCATCTATGAAGCCATGGAAGGGTTCCCGGTCACCATCCGTTACTTGGATCCTCCGTTACATGAATTCCTTCCCACGGACGAAGAAGACATCGTCGCGTTGGCCAAGGAAATGAACCTGCCGGTCGAAGAGTTGAAGAACGTCGTCGTCAGCCTGCATGAATTCAACCCGATGATGGGTCATCGCGGATGCCGTTTGGCCGTCTCCTATCCTGAAATCGCCGAAATGCAGACGCAAGCCGTCATAGAAGCCGCGATCAACGTGGCGAAACGCCATCCGGAATGGAATCTGGTTCCTGAAATCATGATCCCGCTGGTCGGCGAAGTCAAAGAATTGAAGTATGTCAAAGACATCGTCGTCCGTGTCGCGGATCAACTCATCGCCGAAAGCGGAGTCAACCTGAAGTACATGGTCGGAACGATGATCGAAATCCCGCGCGCCGCCTTGTTGGCGGATGAAATCGCGAAAGAAGCCGAATTCTTCTCCTTCGGGACCAACGACTTGACGCAGATGACCTTCGGGTTCAGCCGCGACGATGCCGGGGCGTTCTTGAATTCCTACTATGATAAGAAAATCTATGAACAGGATCCCTTCGCCCGCCTTGACCAACACGGTGTCGGCAAATTGGTGACCTTGTCCTGCAAACTCGGGAAAGAAGTCCGTCCGGACATCAAACTCGGGATCTGCGGCGAACACGGAGGCGATCCGAGTTCGATCGAATTCTGCCACAACGCGGGCTTGACCTATGTGTCTTGTTCGCCGTTCAGAGTACCGATCGCCCGTTTGGCCGCAGCCCACGCCGCGCTGAAGGCGAAAAAGTAAAACCAGAGACACTTGCTTCGGCAAGTGTCTTCTTTTTCGCTTGACATCCACCCCCAACATTCGGTACGCTAAACCTAATGAAAAGGGGGATGACGATGACAAACGGAGAAGGCATCGCGATTCGCGGACTAAGCAAGAACTACGGGAAAACCATGGCGCTTGAAATGGTCGATCTTACCTTGCCCAAAGGCAAGATCATCGGATTATTGGGACCCAACGGCAGCGGGAAGACGACGTTGCTTAAAATTTTATCCGGTTTACTGATGAACTATGACGGAAGGGTGACCATCAACGGACACTCGCCGGACCTCCATACGAAACGCATCGTTTCGTATCTGCCGGATTCACCCTACTTCGCGGATTGGATGAAAATCAAGGACGCGACACGACTGTTCAAGGATATGTATCCCGACTTCAGGACCGATGTCATGGCGGCATTGCTGAGCCGATTCGAACTGAGTCCGAAAATGCGGATCAAGACGATGTCGAAGGGGATGAAGGAGAAGTTCCAACTGGCTTTGGTGATGAGCCGCAAAGCCGAAATCTATCTTCTGGATGAACCGATCGGCGGGGGCGACCCGGCCGCCCGCGACGTCATCCTGCAGACCATCCTCGCCAACTTCAACCCGGAAAGCCTGTTGCTGATTTCCACCCACCTGATCCAGGACGTGGAAAAAATACTGGATGAAGTCATCTTCATCAAAAACGGCCGGATCGTTCTCCATGAACCGCGCAACAGCGTGATCGAACGCGAAGGCAAGTCCATCGACGAAGTCTTCCGGGAGGTATTCAAATGCTGATGACCTTTTTGAAACACGAGTTCTTCTCGACCTCGCGCAAATTCGGCATCCTGTATCTCGGGATCGCCCTGTTGACGATTTCGGTGATCGTCTTCGACGATTTCGAACCGATCGTCGCGACCTTCACCTTGGCGTTCTTCGCCTGTTTCGTCCTCTTGATCATCACGATCATCTCGACCTTCGAGAAATCGATCTTCGGCCCGCAAGCCCAACTCGACTTCACCTTGCCGATTTCGACCCATGACTATCTCATCGCGAAAGTCCTGATCAACGTTTTCTGGCTTCTCTGTTCGATCGCGGTGTTCGTCGCTTGCCTGGGAGCGATCCTTTATGCGCAAAACGGGTTAGCCATGCTCGGTGAGTTCTATCAATTCTTCGTGTATGAAATGCAGAACGCAGGCTTCGTCCTAAGGACCGAGCACTGGATTTTTTTCTACATCAGTTGGATCTTGAGTTTTGTCCAGTTCCTTCTTTTGATTTCCTTCGTCTGCGCGGCCGTCCATACCCGGTACTTCCGCAGAAACAAGAAAGTGATGGCGGTCGTCCTCTATTTCGTGGTCTCGTTTGTCTTCAACACGATCATCTCGCTGATTTCACCCACCGGGGTCTTGGTCAACGGAATGTATGTCCTTCGAAACGGCGACCTCGTGGTTTCAGTGATCATCCAATTGTGCGCCATCGCCGTCCTCTATGCCTCCACCTATTATTTCTTGAACTATGAATTGGAGATCGAATAATGCCGGCGACGGCATTTTCTTTGGGTTAACGATATACTTAAGAAAGAGGTACTCAACATGAACATCGTGGTATTGGATGCCTATACATTGAATCCTGGGGATTTATCCTGGGACGGCATAAAAAAATACGGGAATCCGGTTCTTTACGACCGGACGCCTGAAGAGAAAATCGTAGAACGGGCGAAAGACGCCCACATCCTTTTCACCAACAAGACCCCGCTAAACCGAGAAACGTTGCTTCAACTCAAGAACACGAAATACATCGGGGTGTTGGCGACCGGATATAACGTCGTCGATGTCAAGGCGGCGAAAGAGTGCGGCATCGTCGTTACCAATGTCCCCGATTACGGTACCCAGGCGGTCGCCCAGCATGTTTTCGCACTGTTGTTGGAAATCACATCGCATGTCGGCCATCATAACGCGGAAGTGAAGAAGGGGAGATGGTCCGCCAGTACGGATTTCTCTTTCTGGGACTTCCCCTTGATGGAGCTCAACGGAAAAACCTTCGGGGTCTTGGGTTATGGACGGATCGGTAAAGCGACGACGAAAATCGCCAACGCTTTCGGTATGCAGGTGTTGGCGTATGATCGGGGAAGGGTAGGGATCGACGGGATGGTCGAAAAGGTTTCGTTGGAGGAACTCTACCGGCGATGCGACATTCTTTCGCTCCATCTTCCCCTGAGCGATGAAACCAAGGAAATGATCAACGAGGAAAGCATTTCGATGATGAAGGACGGGGTCATCCTGATCAATACCTCGCGCGGTCCGCTAATCGATGAGAAAGCATTG